>Ga0233431_1000640_pt1 | contig 73178 bp, 63 predicted proteins | sample SI_118_April2016_FD_179867 | JGI IMG/M metagenome (GOLD analysis project Ga0233431, IMG submission 179867) | Seawater microbial communities from Saanich Inlet, British Columbia, Canada - SI_118_April2016_200_MG | ecosystem: Environmental > Aquatic > Marine > Inlet | place: Canada: British... | reverse complement strand
GCTTCTCAACGCCAACCCCGGCCCGGATGGCCTGATCCCGGAAGCCGATTTCCAACGCTACGTCGAATTCGGTGCGGAAATTCGCCGGCGCTTTGAAGAACCGATCGTCGAAACGCAGGGGACGGGAAACCTCCTGGAGCTATCCCTCCCGACCCCGCAGAGGATCGATCACGTCGCCATCATGGAGGATATCGCCCAGGGAGAGCGGGTCCGCCAATTCGAAGTAGAGGGCAAGGTAGGTCCGGATCGCTGGACGCAGCTCTGCACCGGCCTCTCCATCGGCCACAAGTGCATCCAGCACTTCGACCCGGTCGAAGTTGCAGCCGTGCGCCTGCGCATAGCGGAATCGGTCGCCGAACCGCAAATCCGCCGATTTTCCCTTTTTCATGCCGGCTACCGATCTTCAGATAGTCATACTGGAGATTGAATCCCTATTCTGGAGTTGCGCGAAACACCTGAAAATCCGTCTATTGCTAGAGTAGATCTATCGACCTCCCTCTCGCAGGAGAGCGCATTATGACCGATCGTCTGAGCTCTTATAAAGAACAGGCCTACGCCCGCGGTTTTGCCGAACACCATAGCCCCAAAGAAGCGAACTGGTCCCGCGCCTTCTTCGAGGTCTACCCAGACCTGCCCCGGCCCGAGCGCCAGGCCCGCAGCTTTGCCTATGCCCTGGAACGCGAGCCGATCCTCATCCAGCCCCTCTCCCGCATCGCCGGCCAGATCTACCAGGCCTGCCCCGGCGCCGGCTGCCCCGAGCGCTCCGGCAGTCCCGAACATCCGGACTGGGCCGACTTCTCGGTCTCCGAAGACGCCGTCCGCCGCATCGCCGACGAGTTACCCGAGGCGGAGTTCTACAATCGCTTCTTCGGCCACGGCGGTTTTCCCGGCCACATATGCTGGGACTTCGGCCGCATGCTCGAACTGGGGGTCGGCGGCCTGCTTGAACTCTGCGCCGAAAACAGCGTTCGAAGCGATGACCCCAAGGCACGCGAATTCTACACCTGCGTCGAGATTGCCCTGCAGGGATTTCTCACCTGGACCGACCTCCACGCGCGGCCCCTGGAAGAAATGGCGGCGACCGAAACCGACCCCGGCCGGCGAGAGGAACTACGCGCCATGGCCGCCACCTGCGCCCGCGTGCCTCGCCAGCCCTGTCTCACCTTCCGCGAGGCTATCCAGGCATTCTGGTTCCAGCATCTGGCAGTCATGTACGAAAATCCGTTCGGCGGCAACGGTCCCGGCCGGCTCGACTACTACCTCTGGCCCTACCTGGAACGCGACCTCGAACTCGGCTGCACCAATCTGGAGGAAGCGCGCGAACTGGTCACCGAACTCTTCATCGACCTCCACGAACGCATCGCCCCGGCCGACGGCTGGGTCGAGGCCCTCCCCGTCGGGGGCCGTCATCCGGACGGTAGCTCAGCCATCAACCCGCTCTCCTACATCATGATCGAGGTGATCACCGAACTGCAGCAGACCCATCCTTCGGTCTACGTCCGCCTGCCCGACGACGCTCCCGACGACTTCGTAGATCTGACCGTTCGCTATCTGATCGAGGGCAAAAACCGCGCCCAGGTCTACGGCGACGACGCCGTCATCGCCGCCCTGCACGCCAGCGGCGTCTCCCTGGAAGACGCCCGCCACTGGACCGCCGGCGGCTGCATGGAAGTCTCGCCCCAGGGCTGCAACTGCGACCTCCTCTTCTCCTTTGCCCACAACGTCCCCCGTACCCTGGAGCTAATCCTCAACGGCGGTTGCCTGTTGCAAACCGGAGAACGGGTCATCGCCCGCGACAAAACCCTGGCCGACTACGACAGCTTCGAGGAACTCTACGCCGACTTCGAGACCGAACTCGGCCGCCAGCTCGACCTCCTCATGCGCCAACTCGACATCTGGCTGGAATCCTACGCCCGCTACCGCCCCTCCTTTCTCCTCTCCAGCATGACCTACGACTGCCTGGAGCGGGGGCGCAGCATCAACGACGGCGGCGCCCGTTACACCAACTACGGCGGCAGCGGCGTCGGCATTCCCAACGTCGGCGACAGCCTCCATTCGATTAAACGGACCCTCTTCGACGAAGGTCGCTTCACCGGACAGCAGATCCTCGACGCCCTGCGCTCCGACTTCGCCGGTCACGAAGATATGCAGACCTACCTGCGCTCCCTGCCCCGATACGGCGCCGACGACGAAGCCCCCGACAGTATGGTGGACCGCGTTCTATGCACCTTCACCGACTGTCTGCGCTCCCATCGCACGCCGCACGGCGGCACAGCCTATCCGATCATCCTCGGTTTCGTCTGGGTCGTCGAACACGGCAAGCAGGTCGGAGCCACCCCGGATGGCCGAAATGCCGGACGCCCCTTCGCCCACGGTCTCTCCCCCCAATCCGGCTCCGCTGTCAAAGGGGTCACTGGAGCCATACAATCGGCCACCAGCCTCTCCCTCGACCGGGTCAGCGGCGGCGGCGCCATGATGTGGGACCTGGATCCCACCTGGGCCACGCCCGAGGTAGTCAAACCCTTGCTGCAGACCTTCATTCAACAGGGAGGTCACATCTTCCAGGGAAACGCCACCTCGATAGACGAGCTCATCGAAGCCCAGAAGAATCCCGAAGAACATCGCGACCTCGTAGTCCGCGTATCCGGTTTCTCCGCCCGCTTCGTCTCCCTCTCCGAGGCGCTCCAGAACGACATCATCTCTCGCTACCGCTATCGGGACTGAAAATGGGATGAATCCCCTGATCGATGGTCGCAACCGTCGGGAATACCTCCTGTACCGCTCTCACCTATAAGCGAAAATTCCCGAACCCCCATAGAGGAGCACTCCATGAGCGTACTGATCACCGGCGGCACCGGCTTCATCGGCGCCGAAGTAGCCCGCCAGTTGCTGCAGCGAGGCGTGGATTCCATCACTGCCTTCGATCGCAATGCCTCCATCCAGCGGTTGGACGAAGTCGCCGAAAAGATAGAACTCGTCCAGGGCGATCTGGGCAACTTCAGCCACATCCTCGACATCGTTCGTCAAACCAAACCCCGGACCATATACCACCTGGGAGGCATGCTCTCCGCTCCCTCCGATGCCGATCCTCCATCCGCTTTCCAGGCCAATGCCATGGGCACCTACCACGTGCTCGAAGCCGCCAGACTGTTCGAGGTAGAGCAGGTCATCTTCTCCAGCAGTGTCGCCACCTACGGTTACGGCATCGAAGACCAGCTCAACGACCTCACCCTCCAGCGCCCTCAGCTCTTCTACGGCGCCTGCAAGCTCTTCGGCGAGCACATGGGGCTGTTCTACCGCCGCAAATACGGTCTCGATTTCAGGGGCCTGCGCTTCGCCGGCGTCATCGGTCCAGGCGTGCGCACCCCCGGCGTGGTGCAGTACGCCTCCTGGTCGATCGAGGAATCGGCCAAGGGAAACCCCTTCACCGTCTGGGTCCGCCCCGACTTCACCATCCCCATCATCTACTTCAAAGACGCCGCTCTCTCGGCCATCAGCCTGGCCAGCGCCCCGGCCGACCGCATCCAGATGGTCAACTACGTGGTCGACGGCGTACCCCCTTCGCCCAACGCGGGGGAACTCGTACAGATGGTGCGCGACCGGATACCCGGAGCCCGAATCACCTTCGAAGTCGACGAACCGGTCCAGGAGATGCTCGACCGAGCCGTATTCCCCATAGACGACTCCTGCGCCCGGCGGGAATGGGACTGGCAGCCGCAGTACGATATCGAAACGATGGTCGACGACTTCCTGCGCGAAATGGCCGACCATCCCCAGCGCTATGCATAAAACCGACATACCGCGAGGAACGGAGATGCTGATCGAAAATTGGGAGCTGGAGATCGAAACCTCGACTCACAGCATGGATGAATTCGAATACGAGGTGGTCGCCCGTCTCGAAGTCGACCTGGGTCAGGTCCTGCCCTATCTCAACGCCACCTTGAGCAGGGGGATCTATCTACCGGATGAGCCGGTTCTGTCCTGGCGGAACGAGGGGCACAACATCGGCTTCTGGCCCGACCGGATCGCCGTCGATCACCTGGACAGTCGGGAGCAGGTGGACGAAGCGGTCGGGCATCTGGTGAAGCTGGTGAACGATGTGTGGGAAAAACGAGACCAGATCGAACCGGATCACACGACGCACGAGCGCCTGCAGCCGCTGGAACTCCTCCGCTCGCTGCCCCGAACCAACTGCAAGATCTGCGGCGAAAGCACCTGCTTCAACTTCGCGCTCAAACTGGCGGCCGGACAGGTCAACCTGGAACAGTGCACTCCGCTGTATGAAGACCGGGATCTCGCCGAGGAAAGAGCCCAATTGGAATCCGTGCTAACGACCAAATGGCCTACACTGTAGGAGAGAGACCATGGAACGGAGAGAATTCTTCGGTAGCTTCCTGGCAACGCTGACAGCAGCGGCCACCCTCCCCGAAATCGCCAGGGCGCTCGAAGACTATATGGGCTCCCTGAAGAGGGAGCTGGACGGGATAACGGACGATGCCAATTTCTGGGAACGCGCGCAGCGAGAATTCCTGCTGCAACCCGGCCTGATCCACTTCAACTGCGGCAGCATCGGGGCGACCCCCGCGCCGATTGTCGAAGCCCACAAGGCCTACATCGATCGCCTCGAAGAAAACCCCTATGCACAGACCTGGTCCGGTATCGGATCCGGGACCTTCGATACGATTCAGCAGACCGCCGCCCGTTTCCTGCGGGCCGACACCGACGAGGTCTTCCTGACCCGCAACACCACCGAGGGCATGAATCTGGTGGCCGGCGGCATGCGCCTGGAACCCGGCGACGAGATCCTCACCACCGACCACGAGCATCCGGGTGGAGTGATGTGCTGGCTGCACATGGCCGCATTGCACGGCGTGCGCGTGCGCCAGATCCACCTGCCAACGCCGACAGCGAGCAAGGATGAAATCCTGCAGCTCGTCGAGGACGGCATCACGCCGCGCACCCGGGTCTGCAGCTTCAGCCACGTGAACACGACCACCGGACTGCGCATGCCCCTGGCCGAGATCGCCGCCATCACCCGCCCACGGGATATCCTGCTGGCCTGCGATGGCGCTCAGGTGCCGGGCATGCTCGCCGTGGACGTCAAACAGCTGCAGGTCGACACCTATGCCTCCAGCAGCCACAAGTGGATGCTGGCTCCCAAGGGCACCGGCCTGCTCTACGTGCGCAAAGAAGTCCAGGACCGCATCCGACCGGTATCGGCCTTCGCCTCCGGAGGCGGTTCCTACTACGCCCCCTACACAGCGGGCGGCGGCACCCGCAACCTCCCTGTCCTTCTCGCCCACCGCGACACCATGACCCTCCACAACATACTGGGCCGCGAGCGGGTCGAGCAGCGCGTGCTGCAGCTCAACGCCTACCTGCGCCAGCGGCTGGCCGCCGACGTCAGACTGACCCCGGTGACCCCTGAGGCGCCCGAACTATCGTCTGCAATGGCCAGCTACCGAGTTCGAGGAATGGCCGTAAACACGCTGTTCGACGAACTAAAAAAGCGAGACATCATCATCAAGCGCACCGCGTACAACTCGGTCCTTCTCGACAACGACATCCCCAACGAACACGTCTCGATCATCCGTCTGTCGACCCACATCTTCAACAGCGAGGCACAGATCGACCGCCTCGCCGAAGAACTCGCCGACATCCTGGGAACCACCACCTCCGTCGGCAGCGGCAGCTCTGCCCCCACCGACTTCGTCCTGCGGCCGAACTACCCGAATCCGTTCAACGAAAGCACCAATATCCGCTTCCAACTTCCCCAGGCCGAACACGTCGAGATCGCCGTGTACAATGCCGAAGGCCAGCTCGTCGACGTGCTGCAGGACGGCTGGCGCGAAGCCGGTGCCCACCAGCTCACCTGGAACGCGGCGGAGCGCGCTTCCGGCCCCTATTTCTATCAGGTAACCGCCGGTTCCGACCGCGAGGTGCGCAAGATGCTGCTGCTTCGCTGAATCGTTTCTCGCAGAAAAATCGCGATTTTACATCACTCCATATAGTGGAAATAGCAACATGAAAGCCCTCGTCAAAAAGGAGGCCGCACGCGGTCTGTGGCTCGAAGACGTGCCGGAGCCCGAAATGGGCATCAACGACGTACTCATCAAGATAGACCGCACCGGAATCTGCGGCACCGATCTGCACATCTACAAGTGGGACGACTGGGCGCAAAAGACCATTCCCGTGCCGCTGGTGGTCGGCCACGAGTTCGTCGGCGAAATAATCGAAGTCGGCTCCAATGTGGTCGATTTCTTCCCGGGCGATATCGTCAGCGGGGAGGGCCATGTGGTCTGCGGCCGCTGCCGCAACTGTCTGGCCGGCCGCCGCCACCTGTGCGCCCACACCAGGGGAATCGGCGTCAACAGCCCCGGCGCCTTCGCCGAATACCTCGCCCTGCCGGTGACCAACGTCTGGCATCATCACGGATCGATCGACCGGGACGTCGCCGCCATCTTCGACCCGTTCGGCAATGCCGTGCATTCCGCCCTCTCCTTCCCGGTTCTCGGCGAGGACGTGCTCATCACCGGCGCCGGGCCGATCGGAGTCATGGCGGCCGGGGTGGCACAACACGCCGGCGCCCGCTACGTCGTTATCACCGATCTCAACCCTTATCGTCTGGAACTGGCCAGAAAGATGGGAGCTACCCTGGCCGTCGACATCCGCGAACGGACCCTCGGCGATGTGCAGAAAGAGCTGGGGATGGTCGAGGGCTTCGATGTCGGCCTGGAGATGTCGGGTAACGAAGCAGCCTTCCGCGACATGCTGGACAACATGTGCCACGGCGGCAAGATCGCCATGCTCGGCATCCCCGAAAAGGAGATGGCGATCGACTGGAAGACCGTGGTCTTCAACATGCTCACCGTCAAGGGGATCTACGGCCGCGAAATGTATGAGACCTGGTACAAGATGACGGTTATGCTACAGGGCGGCCTGGATCTGGGCCCCGTGATCACGCATCGCTTCCACTACTCCGAATACGAAGAGGGGTTTGCCGCCATGTTGTCCGGCCAGTCGGGTAAGGTGATACTCAACTGGACCACCTGATAACCGCCCGAACATTGGAGAACCAACCATGTACGACTCGATGAAATCCCACCTGCTGGCACAGCTCGACGAAATACGGCAGAACGGCCTGTACAAATCCGAGCGGATTATCACGACCCCTCAGGACGCCCGCATCCGGGTTGGCGCCGGAGAGCCGGTGCTCAATATGTGCGCCAACAACTACCTGGGTCTGGCCGAACACCCCGCAGTAGTCGCGGCGGCGCAGGCATCCCTCGACCGCTGGGGTTACGGCCTGGCCTCCGTCCGCTTCATCTGCGGCACACAGGAGATACACAAACAGCTCGAAGCCAGCATCAGCCAGTTCCTGGGCACCGAAGAGACCATCCTCTACTCATCCTGCTTCGATGCCAACGGCGGCCTGTTCGAAACCCTGCTCACCGCCGAAGACGCCGTCATTTCCGACGAACTAAACCACGCCAGCATCATCGACGGGATCCGCCTTTGCAAAGCGCATCGTCTGCGCTACAAAAACAGCGATATGGAAGAACTGGAAACTCGTCTGCGCGAAACCCAGACCGACCGCTTCCGCCTGATCGCCACCGACGGCGTCTTCTCCATGGACGGCTACATCGCCAACCTGCCCGGCATCTGCGATCTGGCTGAAAAATACCAGGCCCTGGTGATGGTCGACGACTCCCACGCCGTCGGTTTCATGGGCGCCAGAGGGCGCGGCACTCACGAACACTGCGACGTCATGGACCGCATCGACATCATCACCGGCACCCTGGGCAAAGCTCTCGGCGGCGCCAGCGGCGGTTATACGAGCGGTCGCAAAGAGATCATCGATCTGCTGCGCCAGCGCTCCCGACCGTATCTCTTCTCCAATACCCTGGCTCCAACTATCGCCGCCGTGTCCCTCAAGACACTGGAGCTGCTCTCGGAGTCCACGGAGCTGCGGGATCGCCTGGAGAGCAACACCCGGTTCTTCCGCAAGGGAATCGGCGAACTGGGATTCGATATCCTTCCGGGAGAACACCCAATCGTCCCCATCATGATCGGCGATGCCGCCCTGGCCGCCAGCATGGCCGACGCCATGCTGGAAAAAGGAGTGTACGTGATCGGCTTTTCCTATCCGGTCGTCCCCCAGGGCAAGGCCCGCATCCGCTGCCAGATCTCCGCGGCTCATTCCGAAGACGACCTGGCATTCGCCCTCGAGCAATTTGCTCGGGTCAAGCAGGAGTTGGGAATCTGAATCCATTCAACCTGATGCCACGACACTTTGGCTCCGCCGATTCTCCTCTTCCGCGCATTCGGCAAGACCATCCGGTCGCGACACGTCGCGACACTATAAAGGCACAGCAAACGCCATGAAGAGACCAGTAGACTGGGTTGATCCCCTCATCGACACCGCCAATCGCCGCTTCTTCTTCTTCAGCTCCGCCTGCCGCCCCTTCGGCATGGTCAACCTCAGCCCCGACACTGTCGCCGACGGCGCCTGGCAGGCCGGCTACCGCTATCCCGAGGAGCACGTGCGCTGGTTCAGCCACGTGCACGCCTGGCAGCTCTCGTGTCTTCCCGTGCTCCCGACTACCGGTCCGACAAAAGCCCACCTGGGCTCCGACGAATACCGTTCCCGATTCTCCCACGACGCCGAGACCGTCCGCCCCGGCTACCACGCCCTCTTTTTGGAGGACTACGGCATACGCGCCGAATTAACCGCCACCGACCGGGTCGGCTTCCACCGCTACACCTTTCCCGAATCGGACGACGCCCGCATACTGTTCGACCTGGGAGCCGAAGTCGGCCCCTCCCAGATGTCCGATGCCCACCTCGAACAGGTCTCCCCCACCGAATTGGCCGGCTTCGTCGAGAACGATGCCACCCGCCGCCGTCCCAAACCGACCCGCATCTTCTTCGCCATCCATCTCGACAAACCGATCCTCTCCTTCGAAGGCTGGAAGGACGGCCAGCTTCTTGGAGAAATCGACGAGATCTCCGGCCCCGCCTGCGGTGCCCTCGTCCGCTTCGCTACCGCCCGGGACGAAATCGTCCACATGAAGGTCGCCATCTCCTACTGCAGCGTCGACCAGGCCCGTCTCAACCTCCAGACCGAACTCCCCCACTGGGACTTTGACCGGGTCCGCGAAGAAGCAGATCAAACCTGGAACGAATGGCTCTCGCGCATCGAAGTCGAAGGCGGCACCGACGCTCAGAAGACCAAATTCTACACCGACCTGTATCACGCCCTTCTCGGTCGCCGCAGAGTCAGCGACGTCGACGGCAAATACAGCGACATGACCGGCACCGAGCAGGTGATTCGCCAGATCCCCCTCGGCGATGACGGCAAGCCCCTGTACGAGCACCACAACTCCGATGCTCTCTGGGGCGCCGAGTGGACCATAGGTGTCCTCTGGCCGCTTATCTGCCCGGAGATCGTCACCAACTTCGCCAACACCTTCCTCGACTACTACGACAACGGCGGACTCATCCCCCGCGGCCCCTCCGGTGGCAACTACACCTTCGTCATGACCGCCCCTACCTCCACTCCTTTCCTGGTTGCCGCCTATCAGAAGGGTATCCACACCTTCGACATCGACAAGGCCTACGAGGGGATGGTCAGAAACCACCGACCCGGCGGTCTGATGAGCAAAGCCGGATACGAACACCACACCTGTGCCGGGGGCGGTGTCGAATACTATATCGAACGCGGATACGTCCCCCTGGGCATCCAGGCCGAAGCCTTCCACACCTCCGGCGCCGCCCAAACCCTGGAGTACGCCTACTGCGACTGGTGTCTGGCTCAGCTGGCCGCCGCCCTGGGCAAAAAGGCCGACTGCGCCCGCTTCACCGCCCGTGCCCGCAACTACCGCAGCCTCTACGACTCGGAGACCGGCTTCATGCGCCCCCGTAATATGGATGGCGCTTTCGTCGATCCCTTCGATCCCCTGTCCCGCGACGGCTGGGTCGAAGGCAACGCCTACCACTACAACTGGCACGTTCCTCACGATGTGCAGGGCCTGATCGACCTGATGGGCGGCCGGAAATCGTTCGTGAACCGACTCGACGAGCAGTTCCAGAAAGCAGAAGAACACGATTTCGTCGAGGACCAGCACCAGGGCTTCCTCGACTACGGCAACCAGCCCTCCACCTATATCGCCCACCTCTTCAACTACGCCGGCGCCCCCTGGCTCACTCAGAAGTGGGTCCGCCGCATCGTCGAAAAATCCAAGAGCGGCACGACTCCGTATGACGGCTATCGCGGCGACGAGGACCAGGGGCTGATGGGCGCTCTCAACGTCCTCATGTCGATCGGCCTGTTCAGCATCAAGGGGGGCTGCGACCGGAAACCGTATTACGAAATCACCAGCCCGATCTTCGACCGCGTCACCATCCATCTGAATCGGCAGTTCTACGATGCCGCAGAAGGATGTCCCGAAGACGGTGCTGACGCTTTCGTCATCGAAACCGAGAACAACGCTCCTGAAAACGCCTACATCCAATCGGCCACCCTCGACGGCCAATCACTTGAAAAGCCCTGGTTCTTTCACGGGGACCTTTCTCGCGGAGGCATCCTCAAGATCGTCCTGGGCTCCGAACCCAACCTGGCGTGGGGCAGCCGCCCCAAAGATGCTCCGCCGTCGCTGACCCAGAGCTGACAGCAGTCCACATCCGGAAGAAATAGATTCGTCCGAAGAGGAGAAATCTCATGCAAAAGCTGCTCTTTTTCGACTACCGCGGCCTCGATGTCGTCCGCAACTTCCAGCGCCAGCTCCAGCACCCGGTCAAATCCCGCCACAGTCCACTATTCGTTGCCGATCAGCCCTGGGAAAACGGCAACATGCAGCTCTATGGCTCGGTGGTCAAGCCGCCCGATGGTCCATTTCAACTGTGGTATTCCACCATCCAGAAACCGTGGTGGATCCGCCTGGCGTACGCCGAAAGCGACGACGGCATCACCTGGCACCGTCCCTGCTTCGACATCTACAAATTCAGAGGCCGCAAGACCAATGTCGTGCTGACCGACGACGTGCACGGCCCGGCTGTCATTCGCGACCCCGCCGATCCGGATCCCACTCGCCGCTACAAGCTGGTGACCGGCATGTCTCCCTCCAACTGCATAAAACTCTTTTTCAGCCCCGACGGCATCCGCTGGCGCCCCCTGGCCCGCGAGCCCCAAATCCCCAGTGAGCCGGATTCCCCCATGGCCTTTCTGCGCACCGCCGACGGTCGCTACGCCGTCCACCACCGGGCGCGCTCCTGGGCTCGTCGCATCTGTCGTAGCGATTCATTCGACCTGAAAACCTGGTCCGAACCCCGCATGGTCCTGGAGCCCGGCCCGGCCGATCCGGCGCAGCTGCAGTTCTACGGTATGGGCGCCGCCACCTACGGGCCCTACGAAATCGGCACGCTCTGGCCCTTCCACACGGACGAGGATGAACTCGGCCGCGGCCACATGAACGGCTACCAGGAGACCGAACTCACCTATTCGCGCAGCGGCTACGCCTGGCACCGGATCGATCCAGGCAATCCCTTCATCCCCCACGGCCGTTCGGGCACCTGGGACGGCGGCAACCTCCAGTGCGCCTCTCAGCCGGTCTTTCTGAAAAACGAGATCCGCTACTACTACATGGGTACCGACATGCGCCACAAGCGCCACTGGGAGCTCGATCCGCAAACCGCCGGCCTGGGTTTCGCCCGACTAAAACCGGATCGCTTCCTGGCTCTGAAATCCGGCAAAACCATTGGGGAACTGCTGTCCGTGGCCTTCGTTCCCGAAGGCGGACGGATGTTCATCAACGCCTCCACCGGCAAAAACGGCTGGATAAAGGCCTCCCTGCTCGACGACTCGGGAAAACCTCTTCCCGGCTTCCGAGAAACGGCTTGCCACCCCATCAGCGGCAACTCGACCGCTCTCCGGGTGTGCTGGCGGAAAAACGAAGAAGTTCCAACCGATCGTCCACTCCGCTTCTGTCTACGGACCAAAGAGGCGAAAGTCTTTTCAATCTACTTCGTCGGCCCGAATGAGAAACCCGTGTATTACCAGTTCAAAGGGATTGGTTGAATCCTGTCCCGATGCGGTAATGCAAGAAATCCCCTCGGCACACACAGCCGATTCTGCGGGAGGTTCGATATCAAAAAGACATCACCTCCATCTCTCGGCGTTATCCGACTCACCTTTCAATCGGGATTAACCTTGCGAGGTTCCTCATGAAAAAATGGCTCAGGCTCCTTCTGATCGTCGTCATCGGCATACAGATCTATCCAGTGGATCGGTCCAATCCCCCCGTCCAGTCCGATTTTTCCGGACCGGAAGAAGTTAAAGCAATGCTCAAAGTCGCCTGCTACGACTGTCACTCGAACGAAACCCAGTGGCCCTGGTACAGCTACGTCGCCCCCGTCTCCTGGTTCGTGGCGCACCACGTGGAGGAAGGGCGCGCGGAATTCAATCTCTCGGCATGGGACGCGATCGACGAGATGCACCAGATGAAAATCCGCGAAGAGATGTGGGAAGAGGTAGAGGAAGGGGAGATGCCCCTCCCCCCCTACGTCTTGTTGCATTCCGAAGCCATACTCTCGGAGGAACAGAAAAAAGCTTTGGAGGAATGGGCGGAGGGTGAAGAAGGAGACGATGACGAAGACGAGGAACATGATGACGAAGAGGAACATGATGACGAAGAGGAACATGATGACGACGATTGAGTACCTTCAGAGCCCAAAGCCCTGCGACTTTGGGCTGTAGGCTTTCCCCCTGTATTTGCCACAATTAGGCCTATCCAACAGTGTAAGAAGACACTAAAATCGAGCTTGATTTCATGGACGTCAACTCCCATTTTAGCCCTCGAAAAGGGGGATTCTCGGGAGTCTATTCTGAGTATCCATGCATGCAACGGAGATAATGGAGGAGACTCAACATGAACCGGCGACACTTCATCAAGACGGCAGTAGCCGCGGGACTAGCGACGGGGATAGATCCGGTAATGGCGACGGCACCCCATTCTGTGCCGAAGCGCACGCTGGGTAAGACCGGAGTACAGGTCCCGATGCTCGGATTAGGAACGGTGATAGCAGGCATGGGGATAAAGGATAAGGAGGCGATTGCGCTCTATGAACGAGCGATTGATCTGGGGGTGACCTATATTGATACGGCGCCCTTTTATGGAAGAGCCCAGGTACAGCTGGGTGAGGTGATTAGACGGCGGCGGAAGGAAGTTTTCCTGGTGACGAAGACGCGTACCTCCCAGGCTGAAGAAGCGTTGAAGATACTGGAGAAGAGCCTTCAGGATATGCAAACCGAGCAGGTGGACCTGACCTATGTCCACTCACTGGGCCAGCTGGACGTGGAACAGGTGCTAGCCAGAGATGGGTCCTTGGCTGGGTTGCGCCAGGCCCAAGAGCGGGGGTGGACTCGATATGTAGGTTTTTCAGCTCATGACATGCCTTGGAAGGCGATTAAGGTGCTGCGGGAGGCAGATGTGGATGTAGTCATGCTACCGCTAAACTTCGCGGACCGGCATACCTATCATTTTGAGGAAGAGGTGTTGCCCCTGGCGATAGAGCGGAACGTGGGCATAGCCGCCATGAAGGTATATGGAGGACCCCGAGACATGCAGTACAAAACGCCGGGACCATCCGCCCTAAAGGCCCACGGCGAGCACCATCACGAACAAGCGCTACGGTATGCGTTAAGCCTGTCTGGGGTAACCAGCGCCGTGATCGGAATGCACAGAGAGGAAGAACTACTGGAGAACATCAAATGGGTGCGGCGCTTTACGCCGCTGACGGCCAAGGAGGAGCGTGGTATAGAGTCACTGGGACGAGAGATCGGCGCCACCTGGGGATCTCATTTTGGACCAGCCCGGTAGATGGCTGGAGTCCCCTGTGTCCGACACGTCAAGTAGTAGTCTAACCCCACTCTCTGCAAAGTATCCTTTTTTTTGCAGAGGAGGCCAGGATAGGATACTATCCAAACGGCGTTCTCGTTTGTTAAAGGATTATCCAAAAAAAAATCTCTGGAACGACGGATTAAGACCCGATCTGGCATTGTCTGATGAGACAAGTTTGGGCAAGACAGCTCCACAGTATAGACACTATCAAAGCTTGGGTCACATAGCGCTCCAGCGAGGAATACATGATGGAAATTCGCCTCAAATATCTTCCAGATGACGGCGATTACTAGATATACCCGTTCGGAGACCTGAAATTTCGCACTGAACCTCTTACCAAGCCCGCCCTCGATCGAGTAATCCCTCTGGGACAGGCGTGCGGCATTCAGATGGCCTACATGGCGCGGCATCCCCAGCTCATCCGTGGGAAAAGATCCTGCGGCATAGCGTTCGCCCTCTTGCTCTGCCTGCTCGCGTCCCCCGCGTCCTCTCAGGCTCCCTGCTCGGGAATCGCCGACCTGCTGCTTCCGGATGTATTTATCACCAAAGCTGTGACAATCGACGGCACCAAGTCCGGAACTCAAGTCAAAGTTCCTCACTGCCAGGTCGACGGCGTGATCGGCAAGGAGATCCACTTTTCGCTGATCCTCCCCGACGACTGGAACGGCCGATTCATCATGGGCGGCGGCGGCGGCTATGTAGGCCAGGTCCAGAACGCCGCGCTGGGAACCGCCAACCTCGGCTACGCCACCGTCGGCACCGACACCGGCCACCAGGGCAACGGTCTGCGGGCCGATTGGGCTCTCGACGACCTGGAGCGCCAGCTCAACTTCGGTCATCTGGCAGTGCACCGAACCGCCGTAGTCGCCAGAGCCCTGATCCGCGCCCGTTACGGTTCCGATCCAGAATATTCCTATTTCATCGGCTGCTCGCGCGGCGGCGGCCAGGCGCTCATGGAGGCACAGCGCTACCCCGAGGACTTCCACGGCATCATCTCCGGAGCTCCCGCCTTCCACTGGACCGGCTTCATGGCGGAATTCGTGCAGAACATGCAGCTGAACTTCCCCGATCCGAATGATCTGTCGCAGTCCGTCATTACCAGCGACAACCTGGCTCTGCTCGAATCCAGCATCCTCAAGGCATGCGATGACATCGACGGGGTGCAGGACGGCGTGATGGAAGACCCGCGCGACTGCACCTTCGATCTCGCCGGCATCCCCTTCTGTCCCGACGATCGCTCAGCTCCCGATTGCTTCACCAATGACCAGCGTGCCGCCATCGAGCGCGTGTACGCGCCTACCGTCAACCAGGACGGCCCGATCTACCCGGGCCAACCCTGCGGCAGCGAAGCCCACGGCTGGTTCCCCTGGATCACCGGCGCCAACGAAAACCTGATAAAACAGTACAACGGACAGATCCCGAATCTGCAGTTCGGCTTCGGCACTGAATTCTTCAAGTACTTCGTCTTCGGCGACCCGGAGTGGGACTATTCCCGCTACGACTTCTCCACCTGGAAGGAAGACACCTACTTCGTCTCCACCTTCGTGGACGCCACCAATCCCGACCTCGGCCCTTTCAAAGCCCGGAACGGCAAACTCATCCTCTGGCACGGCTGGTCCGACCCGGCCCTGACCGCGCTGGGCAGTATCGAGTACTACGAGCAGGTCGAATCCCTCGACCCGGACGTCCGCGACTACTTCCGCATGTTTCTGATCCCGGGTATGCTGCACTGCGGCGGCGGCCCGGGTCCCTCCCAGGTCGACTGGATTTCACTCATTGTCAACTGGGTCGAAAACGGCACGCCTCCCGAACGCGTCATCGCTTCCAAGCGAGACAATAACGGCCAGGAGACGCGCACTCGCCCCCTGTGCGCCTATCCGCAACGCGCCTTCTATCTGGGCGAAGGAGACACAGACCGAGCCGAAAATTTCGCCTGTCGAGAACCCTGAAACTCCATTGGAGAAAGACATCCATGGCCATCGCCGATCCCCGCACCTACCTGAACGACCTGATCCAGTTACTCAACACTCACTGGCCTGAAAACCGCGCCGTCAATATCGTCTGCCACGGCCACAGCGTCCCCTCCGGGTACTTCGCCACGCCCATGGTCGATACCTTCAACGCATACCCTCACCTGCTCCACCGCGCCCTGAAGCACCGCTTTCCCTTCGCCGTGATCAACGTCATCGTCACCGCCATCGGCGGCGAGAATTCCCAATCGGGCGCTCAACGCTTCGCCGACCAGGTGCTCTGCCATCGACCCGATGTCGTCGCCATCGACTACGGCCTCAACGACCGCGGCATCGGCCTGGACGCGGCCCGGGGATTCTGGACCACCATGATCGAGCAGACACAGCAGACCAGCGCCCGCCTCATCCTGCTGACCCCGACCGCCGACGCCACCCAGCGACCTTCCGTCCCTTCCGAAGAACAGCAGCTTCTGCAGGACCATGCCCGGCAAATTCGCCAGCTCGCCGCCGACTACGGCATCGGCTTAGCCGACAGCCTGGCCGCCTTCCAGAGCTACGCGCAGACCGGAGACCTGGGCGACCTCCTCTCCTGGTCCAACCATCCGAACCGCCAGGGCCACGAGTTAGTCGCCCGCGAACTCCTGCGCTGGTTCCCCATCGGCTGACGTGAAAAGAGTGGACAAGTCATGAAATTCACACTTTGCCTAGCCCTGCTCTCTGTTCTTGCCGGCTGCGCCCGGCAGAGAGATCTCCTGCCCAACGAATTCCTCGGCCTTTCCCTGCAAAAAAAGCTGGAAGGCGCCGAAGCAGTCGAGTTCGTCGACCGCATGCACCTCCAGAAGGTCGCCTCCGTCAAAAACGAAATCGGCTTCTACGCCGGTGAAAAGGGCAAGGCCACCATCTACGTCACCCACTACGGAGATCCGGAGACTGCCGCAGCCGAAGAAAAGAAGATGACCGCCAAGATCTCCCCTGAAAACTCCGTCTTCATCATGGGCGAACACAAGGAGATAGACGGCAAACCGATCTACCGCTGCTTCGGCATGGGGCAGACGCACTACGTTTTTTCGGACCGCGAACAACTCTTCTGGATCTCGGTCGAAACCCTGATGGCCGACTCCTTCATCCGTGCTTATCTGGATTACCTCAAATAGTCGAAGTCAATTAGATCACGGTGCCCGAGGGAACGATGCCATTCCGTGGGACGACGATGATGGAATCGCGGATGTAATAGTGGTCTGCATCGGCCTGCTCAATCCCATCGGCGTTGACAAGCACGACATCATCCCCTATCTGGGCATTTTTGTCGATTATGGCGCCGCGGATATGGCACCGTTGACCCATGCCCATGCGGGGAACCCCCCGTTGGCGGTTGGCCTCGATTTGATCCACGCTCTGGTAGTAATCCGCGCCCATGATCACAGTATCTTCGATGTGGGTGTCCGCGCCGATGACGCTACGCAAACCGATGCTCGAATGGATAATCTCCGAGCGATCGATAATGCTGCCTTCCGCCACCATGCTGCTCAGGATGTGGCTCTCGTTTATTTTGCTACTCGGCAAGTGGTTGCGAGCGGCGAAGATGGGGGCCGACTCGTCGTAAAAATCAAAGGCCGGCACGATCTCCAGGAGTTCGAGGTGGACTTCGTAAAACGAGTGGATGGTGCCGATATCTTTCCAGTACCCCGTGAAAGGATAGGCAAAAACAGCGTGTGTATGAATACTCTGAGGGATGATATGCCGACCAAAATCGAGAGGGGCAGAAGTGGCCAGAAGATCGACCAGGACGTCCGTTTTGAAGAGATAGATACCCATCGATGCCAGAAAAGGACGGTCGCCCGCGGTCGGCATCCGATTGACCAGGGCCGCCGGGTCGGAGATGCAGCCATCTATCTCCGCCTCGGTCTGAGGTTTTTCGACGAAGTGCGAGATGCGACCGTCGCCCTCGGCTTTGAGCAGGCCGAAACGGTCGGCCTCTTCCCGGCGCACCGGCAGCGCGCTGAGGGTGATGTCTGCGTTGGTTTCCAGGTGGGCCGCAATCATCGGGCGGTAGTCCATGCGGTAGAGATGATCGGCGGACAGAATCAACAGATGCTCCGGCCATCCCCGAGAATGAATCAGATGGGTGAGGTTTTGGCGCACCGCATCGGCCGTACCTTGATACCATTCCTTGGTAGTGGGCGTCTGCTGGGCGGCCAGGATACGCACCGACCGGGTGGACAGGCCGCCAAATTGGTAGGTTTCGGTAATATGCTGGTTGAGCGAGATGGAGTTGAATTGCGTCAGGATGAAGATCTCATCCAACTCCGAATGGATACAGTTGCTCAGCGGAATGTCGATGAGGCGGAATCTTCCGGCGATCGGGACACCGGGCTTGGCTCGATCTCGGGTCAACGGGAAGAGGCGTGAGCCACTTCCCCCACCCAGAATGACGGTACGGAGTTGAGGCATGAAATATATTACTTTCTAAAAAGGTTGAGGGTTAGCGAATTCTCAAAAGGCGCACCCCAGCGAAGCTGCTGCGAAAATCTGGCGAGGCGCTGCTGCGATACGCCGAGCGCGCGCCCCGGGCTGAGTAGATGAAACTTCCGCCCCGCTTGACGCGGTAATGGCCTGACGCAGGACCTGTAGGATCGATCTGGGCACCGTTCGAATAATTCCCATACCAATCCTGGCACCACTCATACACATTACCGTGCATGTCATGCAACCCCCACGCATTGGGCAACTTCGTCCCCACATCTTTCTTCCCATAGGGACTACTGTTACCCGAATACCAGGCATAGTCTCCCAGCCGACTTTCATCCTCTCCAAAAGAAAATCGCGTCGTCGTCCCCGCCCGACACGCATACTCCCATTCCGCCTCCGTCGGTAGACGATACATCTCCTCCCCGGCTACCTCATTCAACTTCTGGATGAAGGCCCGCACATCCTCTCACGAGATATACACTACCGGGTTATTCTCGCCGGACCCCGGCGGCGTATGCTCCCTCCGTTTTTCTCCACGACACCCAACTTCCGGCGATGCTTCAAGAGAACGCCCCCGTAGAATCGCCGCTGCGGGCAGATCGCGGCGGCCGTGAGGGTAGAAGATCTGTCGAGGAATCGCCGTGCAGCACCCGTGGGGGAATCAGACGTCCGAAATATTACCTTCAGGCAACCTCAGATAATCTACTACCGAATCTCGAGATTCGGCCATGGATTACCTCTCTAATTTTCCCAATCCAACCGGACATTAGCGCATGTTCACCGGGTCTCAGCGCTGTCTTTTCAGTTCCTGGTCCCCCAGGTCGAGAAGCAGGATCTCGGTCTTTTCTCGCGCCGTGAGTGACACCGCGCGCTCCGCCTGGATGCCGGCGCCATCACCCGTGGCCAGGATGGCGTCGTCCAGTGTCACCTCTCCCTCCACAAGGTGGAGCCACGCACGGTGCCCCTGCAGGAGAGGGTGGACCACGTGCTGTCCGGGGTCGAGCAGGGCCGAATACATCAGGACGTCCTGGTGGATGAGCAACGAATCTCTCCGCGCGTCGGGCGAGGCAATGATGCACAGCACGCCCCGACGCTCCGCCGCGCTGAAGCGTCTCTGCTCATGGTAGGGCTCGAGTTCGGCCTCCGAGGGGCGCAGCCAGATCTGGAAGACGTGCGCCCAATCGGTCCCCGATGCATTCGTCTGGCGCAGGTGAAGGCCGCGACCGGCGGTTGTGCGCTGGAACTCGCCGGCGCGGACGACCCCCGAATGCCCCATCGAGTCCTCGTACGCAAGCGCACCCTGGCGAACGTAGGTGACGATCTCGGCATCGTGATGCGGGTGATGCGGGACGTCTGCGCTCGGTAGGAGACGGTATTCGTCGAGGAGTTCGAGGGTTCCGAACCCGTTTGCGAGGGGGCCCGTTCGGTCCTGCGAGTTGAACGTGAACCAGACCTTCTGCTTGCGGCTTCGAAGGTAGTGGCGTTCCCTGTCCCTGCGGAGCGTGATCATCAGCGCATTTTTCCTTATGGCCTGGCGGTCAGGCGAGAGCGATGAAGCTCGGTGAATAGCGAGGAGATAATCAATTGCCGGCGCCCTGCGGAGTCATGCCTTTCAGAAATCGGAAGAGGTCACTGTCGGTGGAAAGGACAAGGGTCGTGTTTTCGCCGATGATGGACTTGTAAGACTGCATGGTCCGGGTGAACTCGTAGAACTCCACCGCTTCACGGCTCTGGTTGTAAGCGCGGGCGTATATCTCGGTGGCTTTCGCGTCCGCCACGCCGCGAATCTCCTCGACCTGTCGGTAGGCTTCAGACTGGATCTTGTTCAGATCCCGCACCCGGTTGCCGCGGATTCGGGCTGCTTCACCGTTGCCCTCCGACAGGAAGCGTTCGGCAATCTGCCGTCGTTCGCTGATCATCCGATCGTAGATCTTCGGGCGCACGCTCTCGTTGTAGTTGATCCGCTTGAAGCGGATATCGAGCAATTCGATGCCAAATACCCGGACCTTTTCGGCCGCCTCGGCAAAGATCTCCTGCTCGACCCGCTGGCGACCCTTTTGAATCGGCACCAGGGATCCCATATTCAATTCTTTTTCCGCCTCGGTCAGCAGGGCGTCGCGTAGCGGCACGCGATCCTTGGTGGTGCGGATGATCTCGATCAGCTCGTGTTTGGCGACCGCATTGCGGGTCTCGCTGCCCAGAATGTCGTCCAGGCGGGATTGAGCACTGCGCTCATCGCGCAGCCGCAGGAAGTATTGGAGGGGATCTGTGATGCGCCAGCGGGCGAACAGATCGACGGAGATGTAGAGTTTGTCCTTGGTCGGCATATCCGACGGATTGCCGTCCCATTCGAGAACGCGTTTGTCGATCGGATTGACGTCCTGGATGAACGGCATCTTGACCTTCAGGCCGGCGGTGGTCACGGGGTCGCCGACCGGCTTGCCGAACTGAGTGATGATCATCTGCTCGACTTCGCTCACCGTATAGATCGAACTCATCAAGACATACGACCCGACGACTATAACTACCAGGATCACAATGCGGGTGGTCAGTTTCATGGCCGATCTCCTTTCTGGGCGTCGAGATTGAGCAAGGGCAGGATGCCGTGCGTCTTTTCATCGACGATGATCTTGGACTGTATGCCCGGCAAGACGTCCTGCAAGGTCTCGACATAGATGCGTCGACGCGTGACTTCCGGGGCCTTGGTGTATTCGGCCAATAAGGCGCTGAAACGGGCGGCATCCCCTTCGGCTTCATTGATCCGCTTGAGCCGGTACCCGTCCGCCTCGCGGATCCGCTGATCTTTCTCGCCTTCGGCCAGCGGGATCACCTTGTTGTAGTCGCGCCGGGCTTCGTTGATCAGCTTCTCCTTCTCCTGCTGGGCCTGGTTGACCTCGTTGAACGACTCCTGCACCGGTTTGGGCGGATTGATGTTCTTCAACTGCACCTGGTCGATGCTGATCCCCATCGCGTACTTGGTGGAGAGGGCCTGCATCTTGGTCAACGCTTCCGTTTCGATTTCCTGCCGGCCAATGGTGATCACCTCGTCCACGGTGCGGTCGCCGACGACTTCCCGCATGACGGATTCGGAAACATAGCGGAGGGTGGCACTCGGCTCGCGGACCTCGAAGAGAAACTTGACGGGATCAGAGATGCGGTACTGAACCACCCACTCCACCAGTGCGGCGTTCAGGTCACCGGTCACCATCTCCGTCTCCCGCCTGGTGTTTTGCTTCCCATCGCGAGGGTTCTGGTACGGATCGCTGCCGCCCGGAGTCGTAAACCCGAATTCCTGCTTCAACTGTCGTTTGACGGGTACGATAGTCGCCCGGTCAATACCCAGTGGCAGCATGAAGTGCAGTCCCGGCGGGACCTGTGTGTGATACTTGCCGAAACGCTGCACGACGGCGACCGAGTCACTTGGAACCGTGTAGTAACTCGTCCATGCAATCATGCCGACCAGAGCGAGGAGGACATAGACGATGACTCTGCGCGGGCTGCCCCCCAGAGTGCCCTGCGTGAACATCTTCTTTACCTGTCGTACCAGATCCTCTATGTCGGAACCGGGAGTAGCTCCGCTCCCGCTGGGGCCGGTTCGCCCCTCGTCATTACTCGGTGACATTGGCGTACTCCTCTCTTGTGTATGCTCGACATCATACTCGGTGACCCCTGTCCGGGGAGGTAGCTACCCGACCTTCCCTGCAAATATCCGGCCATGAGCGATTTGGCCGGAATGCGGTGCGTTGGAGGGGTTCGAGGCTTTTCTTGTCGATCGAAATGAGACGTAATACGCTCATTTTGATCGATATGGTGGAGGAGGGCGATGCGCGTCGAGGAGTGCATGGAGGTTTTCCTCGCAGGGTCGCGGAGAGTTTGAACGGAGCGGAGAACAAGCTGCGAGTCCATCGTCGCGCTTTGGTACAGAGTGGTTGGCGACGTAACGGAACCGCTGGGGATCGTCGCCAAGAGCGTGAAAATGCAGCAGGCGGTGGGTCTGGCACGACGGGCAGCGAACGTCGATGTCACCGTGCTCATCCCAGCCATCTCGTAGTTGGTGCGGTTATTGCTTGTTAATTACCATGAGGTGATAAAAATGAACATATCTAAAGGCCAACCCGCGTCGCATCTCGCAGGGTCATGGTTTTCAAAAAATTCATCTGACTCGAAGACCGGTCTTCGAGAGGTGAACCCGATCCAGACTGTCCCTCTGGGAAAGGCAGTCTTCAAATACGCCGGTCTGGGACTCAGTGTGAAAACCACGCGCATGCTGGGAAAGGTCGCTTCCCATCTGGGGGACAACCCATCCAACATGCTGGAGATACGCGATTACCTGGGCGATACCAGCAAGGCTGGTCTGGGCTCGTCCCGAAAGCGAATCAATCTCGTGAAAGCCTATCTGGCCACTCAGGGGGTCGATGCCTCTCGCTTTGTCCTCAAAGGCTCGAGTGCGACCAGGCGGTCGGTTCCCAGGATGGCCGCTGGCACGGAATTGATAGTTCAGATTACGGGAATCCATCAACTAGGCCGGGTAGATTCGACAACAACCCTACCCGAAGAAGAAGATGCAGATGCTGGAGCCGAATCCGCGCCCGGTTGAAAGATGAACAAAAATCATATGGGATTTTTATCGAGATCCATTAGGGTCGGTTTCCTCTGCGGTATCGCCCCCGCGGGTCTGTACGCCGGTGGATGTGCCAGCACCCATACCGAGCAGGCCAGAGCCGAGGCCAAACGGAGGATAAAGGGGAGGATGGAGGTCGGGGAACGGCTGCGCCAAGCCTGGGCCATATCCTGGGCCCGAGAATCCCGGGAATTCATCCCTATCTTTTTCGACTATGACCAGTACCGCATTCGCGAAGATCAGAAAGCTGCTCTCTACAAGCTCGCGGCAAGACTCAAGGCCAACCTCGAGTTCAAACCGCTCATCGAAGGACACTGCGACACGCGCGGCACGGACAGATTCAACGTCGGCCTGGGTCAGAGAAGGGCGGACAGCGCCAGGGATTTTCTGATTAAAGCCGGCGTTTATCCGGCGCAGCTGACGACCGCCAGTTTTGGCAGTGAACGTCCCGTGGCCCCGGGCAAAAACGAATCGGCCTGGGCAAAAAACCGACGCGTCGTGTTCGTTTGGGTGGAGCCCCAGACACTCGATAGCCCCCGATGACGGACAGCGTCCCGAGAGACCAAGAGCGGACTTCCCTTCTACTACAAGCGCGTAGCGGTAGCCCGATCCCTGACCAACGATCCAGCGGTGGTGTTGGCGGATGGACCCACGGGCAACCTGGATCTGCGCACCGGCACCGAGATCATCGAACTGCTCAAAGAGATGAACGAAAAGTCTGGGGTAACGATCATATCGGCTACTCATGACCACAAGATGCTGAGCGTGTCGGATCGAGTAGTGTGGATCATGGACGGCCGGGTCGACCGCATTGCCAACTGCGACGACCTGGAGATTGAGGTGACCCAGGTAGCGGCTTAGGGCTGAGAGGATCCGTGCGATCCTGCGAGTCGAACGTGGATCAGAGTTATGAGGAACGGACCGAACGGCGGGGGAGATCGCCATCCGGTCCAGCGGGGAAAAATGAAGAGGAGTGGGTAGGGAGGGTAGAATCCGCGCTCGAACCGGCCATCGCTACTGGACATACATGTCCAGGTGTGCCGTTAAGTGACCTTACTTCTACCCACTCGTTTAGGGTGTATAGAGGGTTTAAGTAGTCAACTATGAGTTCTTCGGTATATTGTCGATGTCGATGATATCAGTGTAAATTTATGTGAAACAACAAATTAGATGTTGAATTATGATGCGTTGGGGATCTCCATAAAACCAGGAAGTATATGAGCGACTACTTAACTCGCAAAAAGAATGCCATGATGAGAACCAGGAGCAGCCGGGGTTGAAATAAGGTAGCCGATCCTCGCCTCCTCCCGAGATCAGTTGAGAGAAAACTCCATGAGGGCCTCACCGTACCGTTGGCGTAGCTTGGTCAGCGCCTTGTTGCGGAGCTGGCGCACTCGCTCCCGGGTGATCCCCAGCACCTCTCCGATCTCTTCGAGGGTCATCGGCCGCCGACCGTCCAGCCCGAAATAGTCGTGGAGAATCTGCTGCTCTCTCTTTCCGAGGATGACAAAACACTCCCGCACGACGTCTACGAATTCGGCGTGCTCGACGATTTCAGCCGGTGTCTCTTCCGAGAGGACCGATACATCGCCCCAAGTTTCTTCGCCATCCGCAAAAATGGGGGCGTCGAGGCTGACATCCGGCTGCCCTGCCGCCAGTGCTCTGTAGACCCGGCCAATGTTGAGGTGGGTGCTGACGGCGAGTTCGTGCGGCGTCGGCTCCCGCCCCAACTCCTGGGTCAACCTCGCCATCTCTCTCCCGATTTTTCGCCGGCCTTCTATCCAGCTCAGTGGTGGACGGGCGGCACTGCCGTTCTCGGCCAGAGCCTTGAGGATCGCCTGCCGGATCCACCAGACCCCATAGGTGATGAATTTCAGTCCGCGCGTCTCGTCGAAGCGGCCGGCCGCCTCCAGCAATCCCAGATTACCTTCGGAGATCAGCTCGCTCATGGACAGGCCGCGGCCGCAGAAATCTCGGGCCACGCTGACCACGAACCGGAGATTGGCGGTAATCAGTCGCTGCCTGGCCAACTCGTCGCCGTTCCGGGTCTGTCTGGCCAGTTCCGCCTCCTCCTTCCGATCCAGCGGTTCGGAATCTCGTATGTCCCGCATGTAGGCATCCACCAGTCTGAGGGATGCATCATCCGTTTTTCTGTAGGCGATCATTTTGTTTTGAGTCCCTTTGATAGAAGTGTTTATGGCGCCTAGTAAAAAGTTCTTAAGAAATGATGCCTGAGTACGGCTGAACCGGGGGTGCCCTCTCGCTCATGATGTTGAAGTCTTCGAGTGTAGCGCTCAACGCCGTTGGCGTTGGCGGTCTTCGACAGCGCGGCCTTCGGCACTCACCCGACATCCTGTCGGGCTCCGAGGCACATACCCCTGTCCTGGGCAATCGCTCCCTTTCGGATTGCCTGGTACTACTTGATCTTCCCTGCAAATATCCGACCATGAGCGATCGGGCCGGAATGCGATGCGTTGGAGGGTCTCGAGGCTTGCATTGTCGATCAAAATGAGGTATTGTACGCTCAATATGATCGATATGATAGGAGTGGCCGATGCGCGTCGAGGATCTGCATCACAGCGAGCTACTGGAGTTGGACCCGGAGGGGGGGGTGATCCGCTTTGCCGGCCAGCGTGCGCTCCTGCTCGACGCGGTCGCCATGGGGCTCCTGCGACAGTATCTCGTTGAGAACTTTGGCCTGACCGCTGCCCGCGCGGTGCTCACCCAGTTTGGCTTCGCCCACGGTTGGCGCATGGCGGCGACCATGCAAGAGGAGTTCCAGTGGGCCAACGATGAGGAATGGCGTCGCGCCGGCTCCCGCCTCTACACCCTGGAGGGGCTCTTCCACACCCAGCCGGGAGGCGAGGATCCGGTTGCCAAGACAGGAATGGTGTTGCTTGCCTCCTACGAGGCGGAGCAGCATCTCCTGCACTTCGGTCGCTCCGATGCAGGGGTGTGCTGGACCATCTGCGGTTTGATGAGCGGCTACGTCAGCCACACCGCCGGTGAGGAGATCTACGTCCTGGAAGATCGCTGTTTGGGTGCAGGTCACGCCGCGTGCCACTTAATGGGACGCACGCGCGAACAGTGGGGGGACGAACGCGCTGAGGAATTGGCGTTCTTCGACTCGGGGCGCCTCGCGGAGTGCCTCGATGTCTCCCTCAGCAGGGTCACGGAGACTTTGGCGGCGGCGGAGGACAAGCTGCGAGCCCATCGTCGAGTGCTGGGACGGGTGATTCGCGACGTGGTGGAGCCGCTGGGGATCGTCGCCAAGAGCCCGAAGATGCAGCAGGTGGTGGATCTGGCACGACGAGTAGCCAAAGTCGATGCCACCGTGCTCATTACCGGCGAGACCGGCGTGGGCAAAGAACGCATCGCGCGACTCGTCCATGACGAGTCAACGCGCGCGGTGGGGCCTTTCATCGCCGTCAACTGCGGCGCCATCACCGAGACGCTCCTCGAAAGTGAGCTTTTCGGGCACAAGCGCGGCGCCTTCACAGGCGCGGCTTCGGACCGACCGGGCCTGTTCGAAGCCGCCAACCGCGGAACCCTGCTGCTCGACGAGATCGGGGACATTTCTCCCGGCATGCAAGTCAAGCTCTTGAGGGTGCTTCAGGAGCGGGAAATCCGCCGGGTCGGGGAGAATAAGAGCCGACCGGTGGATGTGCACGTCCTGGCCGCTACCAACCGCGACCTGGCCCACGGAGTCGCTGAAGATACCTTCCGGCAGGACCTCTATTACCGGCTCAAAGTCGTCGAACTGCACGTCCCCCCGCTCCGCGATCGCCGGGACGACATCCTGCCTCTCGCCCGACTGCTGCTCGGGGAGGCCGCCGTCCGCATGGGGCGCAAGATATCGGCCCTCACGCCACATGCTGCCGACCAACTCTTGCGCTACGACTGGCCGGGCAACGTGCGCGAACTCGAGAATGCCATGGAGCGCGCCGTCGCCTTAGCGCGCGGTAATCGCGTGGATCTCGACGATCTGCCGGAGGAAATCCGTCAGGCCTTCCCCAAACCAGTGGCAAACGAGGGAACGGTGCAGCTGCTCAGTGATGTCGAAAAGGAGTACATCCTTGCCGTGCTGCAGCTCAACGGCGGAAACCAGACGCGTACCGCAGAGCAACTCGGGATTGGCTCAGCTACGCTCTACCGCAAGCTCAAGAAGTACGGCTTGAGCGGCGGCGCGCACGCGGATTCGCGCTAGCGAGGACTCTACCCTTCGTTCGTCCAACACCGTAATTGGATAGCATGCCAGCGTTTCGCAGGATTATTTTGGAAATGGATAACTTGCGTTTCTACTGAGCGAGCAACCTGCCCACCTCTTTTGCTTCCCTCGTCAGCAAATCGCCTGTCAGGTCGAAGACCAGAATAAAGCTGACACTGCCGATTGATCGAGTAGTGGCGAGTACACCTCACACAACCGACGAACCATAGGTGCATCTATATACCGATTCCCCGGTCATTTGTGCTCCTGCCGCTCCTTGTAAGCGACGGCGCACTGCGCCATGGCGGCCAGCGTGACGGCGTAATTCACTCCCTGCCCGTTCAACCCCGGCCCTGCATCCCCCTGGTACTCCAGCCTGTCGTCCTCCCACGCGGCGAAACGCCATTCCAACAGCGGTTTTACAGCCGCATCCAGCTCTTCATCGCTCAGACCGCAGTCTCTCTGTATCTCTTCGCGAATTCTCCCCTTCTTTCGGAAGAGATGTATGCAAACCGCAACCGTATGCGGATTCGTGAAAACCATTGCTAATTCCGCCACCTTCTCGGGACTGCAATCCGCATCGTCGAAAAATTCCTCCTCCGTGCTCGTATGCACGTGCACACAAGAATTCCTTGCCCCTTTGCCCCAGGCCCCCATGAACCCCCAGCGAAATGGATTCTCCAAACCGAGCGGTAGATAGCCGTACTCCTCTATAGCGCGCTCCAGGCCGTGCCCCCGGTAGAGCAATTCGCGGACCTCGGCGAGTTCCCCGCGCAGGGTGCCGATTTCTAGCATAACGCTCTCACTCACCCCGGAATCGGCCCGATTTATCGTCTGTCCCTTTTCATCGGCCATGTCTGAACATCTCCTTTCTCAACTGCTGTCTCGCCCGGTGGAGCATGCTCTTGACCGCCGCAACCGAGCAGTGTCGCCGATCGGCGATCTGTTGATAGGAATACCCTTCGTAGTAGTACATCGCGATAACCTGACTGTGGTCGTGTGAGATCCCGTCGATGGCCGCGCTCAGCGCTACCTCTCGCTCCTGCTGTTCCAGGTCGTCGTACGGCGTAGATACCTCGTATCGACTGTAGCTCTGGTATCCGCCAGTGACACGGACGACATCTTTCACCAGCAACGTGGCTCTGCGCCGCCGCAGCCAGGCAATCGCCGTGAACTTCACGATGCTGCGCAGCCAGCTCCCGAACTGTTCGGGTCGACGCAACCTGTCCAGCTGGAAATAGGCTTCCACGAACGCCTCCTGCACAATATCCTCCACCCTGGAAGGATCCCCGACATAGCGCTTTGCCCACTGCATGGCGACGTTTTCGTAGCGTTCCACCAGAATGCGGTAATCCTCCCTGTTTCCCGCCAGTATGGAACGGATCACATGCGCGTCATCCTCGCCCACGACATCCTTCCTTCGTTCGGGTCCAACTATCGGGTCCAACTATATGGTAGCGCGAAAAACCCCGAGGTTTCGCAAAAAAATCCACTTTTGCGCGAGAAACGCCCAGGCAGTTAATTCTATCTCTGCTTTGATGTTCCCATCGACCTGTTTCCTCCAAGGAGTTCTCCACCATGCCCGACTTCAAACCCTACACCCGTCACCAACTCGACCGCACTCTCGATCAGATCCGCAGCGCCGTTTACACTTCCATCAGTCAACTCGATATTCGCGCCTGGCGCACGCCCGAGCCAGTCCCCTACGACCAGCGCACCAGCGGCGAACCCCTCTCCCTTGCCAGCGGCGATCGCTGGGGCGATCTGTTCGACTGCGCCTGGTTCAACTTCACCGGCAAACTGCCTGCGGAGACGGCCGGCAAACACGTCGTTCTCCTTCTCGATGTCAACGGCGAAATGTGCGTCTTCGACGACCAGGGAAATCCGCAGCGCGGCCTGACCAACGTCACTTCCACCTATGATCTGAGTCTGGGCATGCCCGGTAAGCGCGTCCTCCAGTTCGCCGACCCGGCGCAGGGAGATGAAGCGATCGACATCTGGATCGATGCCGGCTGCAACGACCTGTTCGGCAACCTCCAGGCAAACGGCGAGATTGCACAGGCCGACATTGCCGTCTGCAACGACCAGATTCGCTCCCTGTACTACGACTTCGAAGTCCTGCTCGATTTCCTGAAGGTCCTGCCCGAAGATTCCCCCCGCTACCAGCAGATCCTCACCGGCCTGCACGATGTCTCTCATTTGATCTACGAAGGCGTTTCCGCTTCGGCCGCCCGCTCCCGTGCCATTCTCGCCCCCTTGCTCGCCAAAAAAGGAGGCGACCCGTCGCTGCAGATCAGCGCCGTCGGTCACGCCCACATGGACCTGGCCTGGCTCTGGCCGATCCGCGAAACCATCCGCAAGGGCGCCCGCACCTTCTCCACCGCCCTGGAACTGATCGAACGCTATCCCGACTACGTCTTCGGCGCCAGCCAGCCGCAGTATTTCCTGTGGATGAAGGAGCACTACCCCGCCCTGTACGCCCGCATCAAAGAACAGGTCGCCGCCGGCCGCATCGAGCCCCAGGGCGCCATGTGGGTGGAGGCCGACACCAACGTCTCCGGTGGCGAGGCCCTGATCCGTCAGGTCATCCAGGGCAAGCGGTTCTTCCGCGAGGAGTTCGGCGTCGATCTCGACTATCTCTGGCTGCCCGACGTCTTCGGCTACAGCGGCGCTCTCCCCCAGATCCTCAAAAAGGGAGGCGTCGACTACTTCTCCACCCAGAAACTCTCCTGGAGCCTGGTCAACCCCTTCCCCCATCAGTCCTTCCACTGGCAAGGGATCGACGGCACCGCCGTACTCACCCACATGCTGCCCGAAGAGACCTACAACAGCCCGGCCGCCCCCCGCTCGGTCCGCCGCATCGAACAGAACTACAGGGAAAAGGGGATCTCCGACCGCGCCCTCATGGTCTTCGGCATCGGGGACGGCGGCGGCGGCCCCGGGGCCGAGCACCTGGAGCGCCTCTCCCGCATCAAAAACCTGGCCGACCTGAGCCCTGTGACCCAGGAATCAGCCGCCTCTTTCCTCAAAAAATGGGAAAAGGACGCTCCCCGCTTTCCCACCTGGGTCGGCGAGCTCTATCTGGAGCGCCACGAAGGCACCCTGACCACCCAGGCGCGCAACAAGCGCCACAACCGCAAACTCGAACTCGCCCTCCGCGAACTGGAGTGGACCGGCTCCCTGGCCGCCATCCTGACCGATGTTTGCTACCCGGCCGACCGCCTGCGCGACATCTGGCGCGAACTCCTCCTCTACCAGTTCCACGACATCCTTCCCGGCTCCTCCATCAAACGGGTGTACGACGAGAGCGTCGCCCGCTACGAGGCGATGCAGCGGGAAATCGACGATCTTGTCGACGAACGCGATACCCATCTGATCGCCGCTATCGACACCTCCGCTTTCTCCTCTCCCGCCGTCGTCCAGAACTCCCTCTCCTGGGAGCGGAACGAGTGGCTCCAGATCGACGCAGGCTGGCACTATGCCACCGTTCCCTCCATGGGCTATACCGTCATCGACACAGATTCGGGAGACGCCGACATCCCCTCCGTCGCCGCCACCGTCACCTCCCTGGAAAACGACCTTCTCCGCGTCCAGTTCGGCGATGATGGCGCCATCATCTCGGTCCACGACAAGCGGCTCGCCCGCGAAACCATTGCCGCAAACGGGTCCGCCAATCGGCTGGCCGTGTACCAGGATCTGGGCGATGCCTGGGACTTCCCCATGGACTACGCCGAACAGCCTCCCCGCTACATGGAACTGGTATCCTCCACCCCCCGCATCGACGGCCCGCGCGCCATCCTCGAACAGACCTACCGTCTGGGCCACTCCGAACTGAAACAGGAGATCGTCCTGACCGCCGGCAGCCCACGCCTCGACTTCGTCAGCCACCTGCGCTGGCGAGAGACACAGACCATGCTGCGCACCAGCTTCCCGGTCGCCGTCCACGCCGATGAGGCAACCTTCGAAATCCAGTTCGGCCACATCCGCCGCTCCACCCATCGCAACACCACCTGGGATCTCGCTCGGGACGAGGTGGCCGCCCACAAATGGGTCGACCTTTCCCAGCGCGACTGCGGCGTGGCCCTGCTCAACGACTCCAAATACGGTCACAAAGTAAAGGGCAACGTCATCGACTTGAATCTCCTGCGCTCCGTCCCCTGCACCGGCCCGCGCCTGGTCCAGGATGCCGACGTCTCCCCCGGAGAGCCCCACGGTGCGTACACCGACCAGTGCGATCACCTCTTCACCTACTCTCTCTACCCCCACCCGGGCGACCACATCGAAGGCGGCGTAATCCGCGCCGGCTACGAGCTCAACGTTCCCCTGCGCCTCACACCGACTAAAGCACATCCAGGCGACCGCCCCTCCTCCGCCTCTTTCCTCCAGATCGGAGCCGTGAATATCGTCGTGGAATCCGTAAAACGGGCGGAAGACGACGACCGCATCATCATCCGCCTGTACGAAGCCGAACACCGCGGCACCCACACTCGGATATGCTTCGGCTTCCCCATCGCATCCGCCGCCGAGGTGAATCTCATGGAGGAAGACCCCGTCTCTCTCCCCATTCAGGGCGATGCCATAGAACTCGACTTCCACCCGTTCGAGATAAAGACAATCGCCGTAGAAGTGCAGAAGTAAGGGCAAATCATGGACAAAACCGAAAAGCAGCAACTCTACGACACGACCATCCCCCACATCCTCCAACTTATCGAAGGGGAAACCGACCTGATCGCCGTCATGGCCACCGTCGCCTGCGAGCTCCACCATGCCTTCCCCTACTTCGACTGGACCGGCTTCTACCGCGTCGTCGAACCCGACCTGCTCAAAATCGGCCCGTACCAGGGCGGACACGGCTGCCTGCAGATCCCCTTCGACCGGGGGATCTGCGGCGCCGCTGCTCGCACCCGACAGACCCAGCTCATCGCCGATGTGCGTCTGTGCACCGATCACATCGCCTGCGCCTCCTCGACCCTGGCGGAGATCGTCATTCCCATCGAAGACACCCACGGCAAGCTGCTGGCCGTCCTCGACGTCGACTCCGACCAGCTGAATGCCTTCGATCAGGTAGATCAGACCAACCTGGAGCAACTCTGCGCCCACATCGGCCGAGTCGGCTGATCCTCTATTTGGCGATGTCCACCTTTCTCAGGATATTTAACTGAAATCTCCCACGCGCCTCTCACTCTCCATCCGACCGTGACCGATGACCGACAAAACCGAAACTATGGACGACGAGGAGTGGATCCGCTTCGTCTGGCTCAACAAACCCGCACTCATCGCGCAGATCAGAGCGAAGATCCCCAGGGATATCAAATTCACCGACATCGATCCGGGCGGAGCACCCATAATCTTCCTCAAGCGCCGCCACGGCAATGTGCCGCTCAACTTCCTGGCCATCAAAGTAGCTCTCGACGACCAGGAAGATATAAGCGAGATCCAGATCCTCTGGCCATCTGGGGACGATTCCGACCCACCTGCCTAAACAGCAACTCTCAGACCATTCCGTTCAACCATTTCCAGGAATAGACAATGCCCGATTTATTTTCCCCGACATCCGTCGGCAAGCTGACCCTCGGCAATCACCTGATGCGCTCGGCCACCGCCGAACGCCTCTCCAACTCGGAGACCGGCCGCCCTCTCCCCGCACTCGCCTCTCAGTATCGCGACCTGGCTCTGGGAGGAATCGGCCTTATCGTCACCGGCCATGCCTACATCGAGCCGGCCGGCAAAGCCCATCCCCAGATGGCCGCCATCACCGACGACGGTCTTATCTCGACCTGGCGCGAAACCATCCGCCCGGCGCAGCAGGCCGGCGCCCGGGTGATGATGCAAATCAACCATTCCGGCTCCAACTGCGACCCCACCGTCAACGCCGATCGCATCTCCCCTTCCGGCGTGGCCACCAATGATCTGACGCAACCCCGCGCCATGACCACCGATGAAGTCGAGCGCATCGTCCGCGCCTTCGGCCAGGCCGCCCGCCGGGCGCGCGACGCCGGTTTCGACGGCGTCCAACTCCACGGCGCCCACGGCTATCTGACGACCCAATTTCTCACCGCCGCCACCAACCAGCGCGACGACGAATGGGGTGGCGATCCCGAGCGCCGCCGCGCCTTCCTCCGCGCCATCATCCGCGAGGCCCGCACTCAAGTGGGCGACGATTTCCCTCTGTGGATCAAACTCGGCGTCGCCGGCCGTGCCGGAGACGGACTCCCTCTCGAAGAAGGAGCTGCTGCCGCCGCCGCTGCCGCCGAATCCGGCATCGACTGCATCGAGATCAGCCACGCCCTGGGCAGCCCTGCGGAATCGGCGGAAGCTCCCGAGCCCCAGTTCCGCTTTATGGCCGAAGCCGTGCGCAGCGCCGTCGGCCCCGATTTCCCTCTGGCCCTGGTCAGCGGCTTCAATACCACCCGGACCATGCAGGAAATCCTCGACAGCGGCCTGGTGCAGTTGATCAGCCTCTGCCGTCCCCTGATCGCCGAATCGGACCTGCCCAACAAGCTCCGTAAAGACCACGCCTACGAGCACCTCTGCGAGCGCTGTAGCCAGTGCTGGCCCCGCGAACCGGGTGAAGGCGTCGGCTGCCACAATCCCAACGTCCTCACCCTTCTGGAAGACACCCGGGCCTGAAAGAGCCGGGCATCTCCTTCTCTCGGAGTCGCTGAAAAAAACTATCCGCTCCTATTCAGATTTCGTATAATACACCCGGCGCAGCATCCCCAGGGAAAGGCCATGCCCCATGCCAATCCGCAACCGGGTTGTAAACACCACGCTCTGTACGATCTGCCTGTTCCTGTTCTGCGCATCCATACCCGCAACCGCCGACGAACCAACGCTCGCCCGGCTATCCTTCTGGGCGCCGACCGAACGCATGGATGAGTTCGCCGCTGCCTACGCGGAGCAGATCACCCCCCTCCTGAAAAAACACGGACTTGCTGCATCCTCTGAACGCGGACGGACGACCGTAGACAGCGTCTTTGCCCGCCTCTTCTCCTTCGCGACCCCAACCGCATTTTCTACCAGAAAAGACAGCCTCTGGGACGATCCGGCCTGGCAGGATCTCCTGCAGCATCTGGGAGCAGACTTCCGATCCGAATCCGAAAGCCCAATCCGCTGCCAGTTCACCCTCTACCAGTGCCCTGCAGGGGCGGGTCGCCAAACACCTGCCGGACCCGGAACTCGACGGGGAGAATGGCTCACCTTCGGCGTTCAGGACGGTCTGTCCCCTGAGATACAGGCCGTCCTGTCGGATCGAGACGGTAATCTGTGGATCACCGGAATGAGAGACGTAGCTCGCTACGACGGGGAGAACGTTGTCACCTTTACCCAGGCCGACGGTCTGGCCGGTGATCGTTTTTTCACATCCAGTCTGCAGGATCGAGACGGCAACCTATGGTTTGGAACGGACGGCGGGGCAACGCGCTACGACGGAGAGAGCTTTGTCACCTTCACTGCAGCCGACGGTCTGGCCGGTGACTATGTCATATCCATTCAGCAGGATCGAAACGGACATCTGTGGTTCGGCTTTGATGCAGGTGTAACTCGCTTCGATGGGGAGACCTTCAAAACCTTTACTGTCCAAGATGGCCTGTCTGGCGATACCAACGAACTCATGCTTCATGATCAAGATGGGAACCTATGGTTTGGGTATGGGTTTAACGAACTTTCGACATGGAATGGTAGTGAGATAAAGGGCATAACCCGGTACGATGGAAAGACCTTCAAAACTCTGACCGGCCGGGATGGTCCGATCGACCATCCCGTCTTTTCCATGTTGCAGGATCGTCACGGGCACCTGTGGTTCGGAGGAGAAAACAGAGTGACCCGGTACGATGGTACGCAATCCGAGACTTTCACCATGCAGGATGGCCTGCTGGAAGGCCGCATTTTGAAAATCGTGGAGGACCGGGATGGCCTTCTGTGGTTTGGATCGGATCTCAAAGGGATCAGCCGTTTCGACGGAGAAAAATGGCGCTCAAGTCCTGCGGACTCGGCGGACCTTCGGTGGCGTTCAGATCCTACGGATCTGACGGATCTTCGATTCACCACCTTCACCACGGCGGACGGCCTATTGAACGATCAGGTGCGGGACATAGTAGAGGATGACAAGGGATATATATGGGTGGGTACCATAGGCGGTGGGCTCAGTCGCTATGAGGGCGAACACTTCGTCCACTTTACTCCATCTGATGGCCTTCCGAGTCAGTTTGTTTACTCCATCCTGCAGGACAGCACCGGTACCATGTGGTTCGGCACTCACGGTGGTCTGGTGCGCTATGATGGTGAGGATCTGGCCACTTTCACAGCCAAAGACGGTCTGGCGAAAGATATGGCCCAACATATTGTAAAGGATATTGAAGGTAATCTTTGGATCAAAGGATTGAGGGGACCCAGAGTCACCCGCTACGATGGAAAAGTATTCAACGTCCTTACATTAGGTGACAGTCTGGATATCGGCTATGTCGGCAATCCGGTAGTTGACCGGAAAGGGCATGTGTGGTTCCCGGCCAGCCCTTACGGAGCCGTTTGCTACGACGGCCAAAACTGGAAAAAAATTTCTACGGAAGACGGCCTGCTCAGCAATCATATAACGTCTCTGGCAGAAGATCGAAATGGCCATATGTGGTTCGGCGGGGGAGCAGGGGCGAGCCGGTACGATGGAGAGTCTTTTACTTCCTTCACACTCGAACATATAGGGCTGAAAGGGGGAGTTGCTTCTATTGGTGAGGACCAGAAAGGCCACCTGTGGTTCGGGGATTTTGCGGGTTCCGCGAGCCGGTACGATGGTGAAACGTTTACTGCCTTCACGAACCAGGACGGTCTGAAATCTGGGCCGGTGTTGTCTTTTCTCAATGACCGGAAGGGACATCTCTGGTTCTGCATCTGGGGCGGAGGAATCGTCCGCTACGACGGCCTGGTGTTCCAGGATCTCCATCACCGCGACGGCCTGATCGCCGACACTGTGCATCAGGTCTACGAGGACCGCGACGGCGACTTCTGGATCGCCACCGACAGCGGCATCACCCGGTACCGACCTTCCACAAAACCGCCGACCGTCCACCTGAAAGAAGCAATCGCCGACCGCTCCTACGGTCCGATCCGGGAACTCGCTCTACCCTCGTCGCAGAGACTGGTGATCTTCACCTTCCAGGGACGCAGCTTCAGTACCCCTCCGGACCGCATGGTCTATGTCTATCGCTTTCAGGGTCACGAAGACGAATGGCAGTCGACGCGCCAGACGGAAGTGCGCTACAGCGGTCTGCCAACCGGCGAATACCTTTTTGAGGTAAAGGCCGTGGATCGCGACCTGAACTACTCCAACCCGGTCTCCCTCTCCCTCACCATCCATCCACCCTACCGGCAATGGACGCTGGTCGGCGGTCTCTGCCTGGCCCTGATGGGACTGGTGATCGTTTCCGGATACGCCTTTAAAAAACGACACGATCTTTTTGTGGAGATGGAAGAGGAACTCCAGACCGCGCACGACATGCAGATGAGACTGATGCCCACATCATCTCCAGAGCTACCCGGCTTCGACATCGCCGGTCGTTGCCTCCCCGCCAACCACGTCGGCGGCGACCTCTTCCAATACTTTCCTCTCGACGATCGACTGGTCGTCGCCATGGCCGACGTCACCGGCCACGCCATGGAAGCGGCGGTGCCGGTGATGATGTTCAGTGGCGTCCTGGAGAGCGATATTGGGCACGGTTACGGCCTGGAGATGCTGTTCACCTCTCTCAATCGAACGCTGTGTAATAAGCTGGACGACCGAACCTTTGTCTGCCTCGCCATGTCTGAGCTCGATCTCTCCACTCGCACTTTCCGATTCGCCAACGGCGGTTCTCCCTATCCCTATCACTTCCACGCCGCCACCGGCGAAGTGAGCGAACTGCAGGTCGATGCCTACCCCCTCGGCGTGCGCCCCGATACGGCCTACACCGCCATTGAGGTGCAGTTGGAGCCAGGTGACCGAATAATCTTCTATTCGGACGGCATCCCCGAAGCAGAGAATGTCGCAGGAGACCTGTTCGGCTTTGAGAGGACGGCGGAGACGATTCGCCAGGGGTGCACCGAGAATCAGTCCGCCGAGGAATTGATCGATCGGCTGTTCGGCTCTATAGAAACCTTCGTCGGCAGCGCAATCCAGAGGGATGATATGACCTGCGTGGTCATGCGCGCTGAATAGCCCGGATTAAGAGGGACAGACAGTTGGGCCGAGGGTGATGCATTTTCTCAGTACCGATCCCGCGTCGCGATCGATGCCCACCTCTCCCAGTTAGTCCCCTTATACCGAATTGGTTTCGGATATCCAATTGTCCGGCGATTCTTCTGCAAAATCCCGGTGACATCCGGACATCAGTTTAGCAATCCGGTATTACTCCGGACAAACCAGATCGCGGTTGAGCAGCTTGTGGTTGCCCGAGTAATCCATCGGCGCCTCGACCAGATGCACGGCACCCGGGCGCTCCTCCTCGGCCAGGCGGAAGGCTTCCCGCACCCGCGATGGGATATTGGCGCCGCTGACGATCTGGTGCGTGTATTTTGTCAGCGGCCTCATCATCTCGACCACATCGACGATCTGAAACTGTCCCTGCTTGCTCGACTTGATCGGTTTCTGACCGGTGATCATTATCATCGGCATGCCCCCCAGTTGCGCATAGGCGGCGGCGGTGACGAAATTGGTCGCCCCCGGCCCCAGTGTCGACATGCAGACCCCGGTCTTGCCCGTCAAGCGCCCGTAGGTAGACGCCATGAATCCAGCCGCCTGCTCATGGCGGGTCAGCACAAGGCGTATCTGCTGCGAGTGGCGCAGTGCCTCCAACAAGTCCAGGTTTTCCTCGCCGGGAATGCCAAAGACGAACTCCACTCCCTCGTGCTCGAGTGATTTGACGAACAGATCCGAGGCTTTCATCTCCGCCCCTTTCTCTCTTTCTGCCATATGGACATGGACACTCCGAGGACAACGATGCATTATTATAAGAGATACTCGGCATTTTGCGAAACAATTGTCTGATTATTCCGCATCGTCATACCATCGGATTCTCCAGCTTCATCCACAAATATCACTGTTCTTTACACACCTGGAGCCTCCTCCTATGCCCCGACCCAACATCCTCCTGCTCCACACCGATCAACAGCGCTTCGACACCATCGCCGCTCTGGGCGCCGCTCACATGCACACTCCCGGCATCGACCGCCTGGTAGAACGCGGCACCGCCTTTACCTGCGCGTACAGCGCCAATCCGGTCTGCCAACCCGCCCGCCACGACCTGATCACCGGCGTCAGCGCCCGCCACCACGGCTACTGGAGCAACGCCAACCAGTCGATCCAGGACTACAGCCTGGCCACCCTCCCCCGCCTGCTCACCGATGCGGGCTACCAAACCATCGCCGTGGGCAAAATGCACTTCCAGCCAGACAGGGAACACCACGGCTTCGCCCACATGCACCTGATGGAGGAACTCCCCTCCTGCCGCGAGGACGACACCTATCTCCAGTATCTCGAACGGGTCGGCTGCAGCCACATCCGCTGCCAGCACGGCGTTCGCCCCCTCTTCTACCACACCCCCCAGGAGAGCCGCGTCCCCGAAGAGCACCACGGCTCCGCCTGGATCGCCCATCAAACCATCGACCTGCTGCGCCAGGATCGCGATCGCCCCCTCTTTATCTTCGCCAGCTGGGTCGGCCCGCATCCCCCCTACTACGTGCCCCGCAAATATCTCGACATGTATGCTTCCGGAGATCTCCCAGCCCCCTGCGGTCCCGGAGATCCGGACACGCAGTTCCGCACCCCCATCTCTCCCGAGGATGCCGACCCCGAGCGTCTGCGTCACATCCGCGGTGGCTACTTTGGTGCCACCAGCCTGATCGACGCCCAGATCGGCCGCATCCTGGACATTCTGGAGGAGACCGGTCAGCTCAACAACACCCTGATCCTCTTCACCACCGACCACGGCGAAATGCTCGGGGACCGGGGCCACTACCAGAAACACTATCCCTACGAGGGCTCCGCCCACATCCCCCTCATCGCCTGCGGTCCGGGTTTCGCCCGCGATCTCTGCAGCATCCCCGCCACCACCTGGGATGTGGCCGCCACCATCCTGGATGCGGCCGAAATTGCTCCCCCAGAAGGACATCCCCTGGTAGGCCGTCCACTCGGCTCCATCACGGGCGACCAGGAGCGCATCATCTCCTTCCACCACGGCACCGGCGCCAGGCGCTACGTGGCCACCGTCGGTCTGGGTCACAAGTACATCCATTGGTACAACGGCGGCTACGACGAACTATACGATCTGGAAGCCGATCCCTGGGAGCAGAACAATCTGGCCGGCTCTCGCGCCGATATAGAGGGCGCCCTGCGCCGCGCCGCTCTGGGCTTCGAGCGCGATCATGGCCCGGTCGAACGCATTTCCGACGACACCTTCGCCGATCTGGATTACCAGGCTCCCGATCCGCACGCCTGCAGCCTGTATCCCCGCTGGTCCTCCACCCAATTCCCACGCTGGACCAATGGCTATTCGGAAAAGGATCTCGAACTCATCCGCCAGGAGATGCGCGACTGCCTGAAAGATCCGCATGCCTATATCTGCACTGAGGACGATTGGCGCGCCGAAGCGATGGAAAAATGGGAACAGATCGGCGGCGATCGGAAATTCTACGAGGAGCTGTTCGCCGAGGTCGATAAGCGCCAGTAAACCAAAAAATTAAACGTACATCTCATACCACGATGCCAGAAAAGGAAAAAACATGGAGTGCAAGAAAGAACAGAATCTCGAACGCTGCACCTGCGGCCACGAATCTTGCGAGCGCAGGGGAATCTGCTGCGACTGCGTAGCGTCTCACCTGAGCCGGCGCTCCGTCCCCGCCTGCTTCATCCCCACCGATGTCAGGTTGGCGGTCAAGGACCGCTCTTTCGAGAGTTTCGCCCGCCTGGTAACCGCCGGGACCATCTGATCAGCGAGGGATCGTCATGCAAACATCCAGCGAAGTCATAGACAGCCTGCTCCGCAAAAAACCGGCCGAGCGGATCGGCCTGCACGACGGCATCTGGGGCGACACCCTCCGCAAATGGACGGACGAAGAGGGCTATCCCCGCGACGAAAATGGCAATCCTGCAAGCCCGGTCGACTACTTTAACTTCGATCTGCAGGGGGTGGGCGGCTGGTTCGACAAGTTGCCGATCCGCGCCCACGAAGAGGTGGTCGAAGAGACCGAGGAGTGGATCACCCGCCGCAACGGCGCCGGCGCCGCCCTGAAATACTGGAAGCACAAATCAGGCACTCCCGAGCACATCGACTTCCGCATGACCAGCCGCACCGTCTGGGAGCGGGACTATCGTCCCCTGCTGACCGAACTGGACCGGGAACGCCTCAACATCGACGGTGCTCGCCAGGCGCTGCAGGATGCCCGCGAGAAAGGCCGCTGGGCATTCTATGGCGATCTCTTTCTCTGGGAGTTGATGCGCTGTAGCATGGGCGATGTCTGCATGCTCGAATCCCTCATCCTCGACCCGGACTGGATCCACGACTACAACCGGGTCTACACCGACCTCTACAAAGCGCACTACGCCCTGCTCATCGAAGAGGGGGGCAAACCGGACGGCGTCTGGATATACGAAGACCTCGGCTATGCCAACGGTCTGTACTGTTCGCCGCAGACCTTCGCAGACCTGATCTTTCCCTACTACACCGAACTGGTCGACTTCTTCCACGGCTATGATCTGCCCGTAGTCCTGCACGCCTGCGGTGGCATCACCGACGCCGTGCCCCAAATCGTCGACGCCGGTTTCGACGGCCTCAATCCGATGCAGGCAGCAGCTGGTTGCGACGTCATCGCCTACGCCGAAGAATACGGCGACAGACTCGCATTCTTCGGCGGTCTGGACAAGATCGTCTTCGAATCCGGCGACCGGGACTGGATGCGCCGCGAAGTAGACCGTATTATTTCGGGTATAAAAACCGCCGGAGGACGCTACGTCTTCGGCTCGGACCACTCGATCTCCACCAACGTCAGTCTCGCCGATTTCCAGTACGTCATCGACCTGTATCGAGAGCAGATGTGGTACGATTGAATCCAAGGTCGCCAAAGGAGTGCAGTCTCTGTCGAACCAGTGTTGTGATCTGTAGAGAACCGCTCCATTGGGAATGTAGAATTCAATAAAAACCACGGGAGTCATCGCCATGAAAGCCATTCTCGGAGTCCTGCTTTTCTGTGCCACCGGACTCGCTAACGCAGAGGAAAAAAAGAATATGACCGCATCCTGGCCCTTCCCCTGGCCCGAAGACAAAATCGCCCACTACACCGCCTATCGCGCCGACGGACCGATCGCTGTAGACGGCCATCTCGACGAACCGAGTTGGGAAGCGGCCCCCCGCTCTCTCCGCTTCTCCGACCTGGTCCGCGGCGCCCCGGGCATCCACGCCACCCACGCCGCCGTCCTCTGGGATGACGATTACCTGTACGTCGGCTACTGGATAGAGGAGCCGTTCGTCGAAGGGGACCTCACCAAGCGGGACGCCCCGATCTACAATAACAACGACGTCGAACTCTTCATCGCCGGGCAGGATGGGTACTACGAGTTCGAGATCAACTCCCTGGGCACGATCTACGAGGTGCTCTTCATCTGGGAGGAGGCCTACGAGAAGGCCGGATACGACAAAATCCCCGCATTCGATCGAGACAAAGAAGGCGTCCGCCCCTTCAACGGCGTCGGCTTCAAAAACCATCCCCGCGGCATGCGCATCGGCTACTGGAACTGGGATTTCCCCGGCTTGAAGACCGCCGTCCACGTCGATGGCACGCTCAACGACAATTCCGACCGGGATCGCGGCTGGACCGTTGAACTCGCCCTCCCCTGGAAGGGACTCGAACATCTGGCCATGCCCGACGGTCGCTCCCTGCCCCCGAAAGAAGGGGACGTCTGGCGCATGGATTTTTCCCGCTTCAACCAGTACAAAGAAGCCCCTCCCGCCAACGATCCGGGCGGCTGGGCCTGGAGCCCGCACGGAGAATGGGATTCCCATATCCCCGAGGTCTTCCCCTACATCCATTTCTCGACCCAATCCGTCGGCGACGCGGCCGAATAATCCGGATATCCAAGGAAAATCCATGCCCCTCTCCGTCACCACCGACTATGCCACCAGCAAAGGCAACCCCGGTCCCTATCTCAAACGGATCGCCGATGCCGGCTTCTCCCACATCCACTGGTGCCACCAGTGGAACACCGATTTCCTCTACTCCCGCTGGGAGATCGACCAGATCGCCAGCTGGCTCGCAGAATACGATCTGCAGCTTCTCGACCTCCACGCCTCGGTTGGCCCGGAGAAAAGCTGGTCTTCCGCCGTCGAATACGAGCGCAAGTCCGGCGTCGAGCTAGTCGCCAATCGGATCGATATGGCCGCCCGTCTGGACTGCGAGGTGATCATCATGCACACCCCGGGCGAGCCGGATGATCCCGCAGCAAAGGAGACCTATCTGGATCCCCTGCGCCTTTCCCTGGATGAACTGGAGCCGATCGCCCGCGAAAAACGAGCTCGCATCGCCGTCGAAAACGGCGATTTCCGCACCCTCTGCAGGCTGTTCGACGCCTATCCCCCGGACTACCTGGGACTCTGCTACGACTCCGGCCACGGCAACATGATTCCCGACGGTCTGGATCATCTGGATAGCCTGAAGGATCGCCTCATCTCCGTCCATCTCCACGACAACGACGGCGAAGGAGACCAGCACAACCTGCTCTTCACAGGCACCGTGGACTGGCCGCGGCTGGCCGCCATTATGGCCTCTTCAGGCTATAAAAAATGCGTCAGCATGGAAGTGGTCATGCGCAACGCCGATACCGACTCCGAAGAAGAGTTCCTGAAGCGAGCATATGCGACAGGGACGGAACTCAGCGGTATGGTCGCCGGTCATAAAAAATAGATCTGTCCTGTCTGACCGATGCCTTCTCGTCGATTCATTAAGAGCATCAGATGAGACCGACCATTAGCACGGAATTCAAATCAGCAGTTACAGGAGTGATGATATGAAGCGAATGCTGGCTATAGCCATGTTGGTGACGTGGACCGATATCGCCTTTTCCGCAGAGGAGATCACCGTCGAACTGCCCGGAGGAGCGGTGATGGAGCTTGTCAAGATCGAACCGGGCACCTTCAAACTGGGATCCCGCCCCCCGGAAGAGGGCCGGCTTGCAGACGAAGCACCGCAGCACGATGTAACGCTCAGCAAACTGTTTTATCTGGGAAAATATGAGGTAACACGAGCGCAATGGGAGTCGGTCATGGAGACGACCCCCTGGTTCAAAGAGGGCAACGGCCACGAAAACGGGCAGGGAAATGAACCAGTAAACGAACCAGTAAATGAACCAGAAAACGAATCAGAAAACGAATCAGTAAACGAATCAGAGAACGAACCAGTAAACGAATCAGAGAATGAACCAGAAAATGAACCAGACCCCACACGGCTTCCGGCTGTCAATATCACCTGGGACGATGCGCAGTCGTTTGTTCACAAGCTGAATGAAGCAGCGGGCGACTCCCTGTATCGGCTGCCCACCGAAGCGGAATGGGAATACGCCTGCCGAGCCGGAACAACCACCCGCTGGTCTTTTGGAGATGATGAGCGACAGCTGGAGGAACATGCCTGGTTTGCGGAGAACACCGAGGATATGGAGAAGAAGCGGGCGCTTGAGGTCGGGAAAAAATCCCCGAATCCATGGGGACTGTACGACATGCACGGCAATGTCTGGGAATGGTGCCACGATCTCTATGGGGAATATCCGGAGGGCAGCCAGACGGATCCCACGGGGCTGGAAGAAGGGAAAGCTCGTGTCATCCGAGGAGGCAATTTCGGCAATACAGCCCGCAGCCTCCGCTCGGCATATCGCTACCGTTACGCGCCGGACGCCCACTATCTCGGCATCGGCATGCGCCTGGTGAAAATCCGCTAGCAGCAGCCGAATCAGAAACTTTCCCGCCCAACGTTTTTCAGAGTCAATGGCTGGCTCTCGAAACGAGAGACGTCCTAAAATCGAATTCCCATATTTTCGGGCCGCAGTGCTGTGGCCCGAAAATATGTACGTCAGAATTCGACTAAAACTGTTCCTCTGACTATTTCCTCAGCGCCGCCTTGGAAAAAATGTGCCTTGGGATTTCGGCATCAAACTCGATCGACTCGATTATCAATTCCGTACCCTTCCCCTTGGACAGCGCATCCTTGAAGACCATCCGCCTGGGGTACCAGCGCTGCCCCTCCTGAAACACTTCCAGTATTTCTGCCGTCTTCAGCAGTTTCCCACTCCTGGCATAGCGATCCTCTCGCAGCGCCAGCATCCGCTCTTTATCCACCCAAATTTTCCGAGAATGATACGCTGCATCTTCTACATTTGCCGTGAGTTTCAATACCCAGCAATCCCGCTCGAGAAACGATTCCGATCCCAGCACCTCCGCACTGTAGGTATCCAGAAGGCTCTTGTCTTCCAGCATATCCTCATAAGAAAAATCGGACCCCATCATCGACTGGCGCAACATGTGACCGGCGATCCGAATGATGCGGTCCGACTGCGGCGAGTACATCCACAGCTGATCCCCCAGCTTCAGCATTTTGGTCCCTTTTTCACGAGCCGGAGCCAGATACTCGCTGAAAGATTTATCCGCTCCCTCGACCCAGGACCTGGCGGTCATGGTGCGATCGTTCCGACGACCGTGTACAATCATGGTAGTCGTGGCCGAGCGATTGCCGGCAATGGTATTCTCATCCACCTTCTGCAGAATTTCGGCACCCGTCGGCAGTTGGCCCCACCCCGCTACCGGCAAAATCCCGATCAGCACCACTATCATCTTTTTCATCACTCGAACTCCCGTCGCTACCATCAGGCTTCCAATTCCTTGAACAGCTGAGCCGTCTGTCGTCTGTAGATCCCAATCCCGGAAAGCGCGGTCCCCAGAACCGTCGAGAACAAACCGGGGAAAAAACCGATATAATAAGTTTCGCCGGTAATCTCGGCGCGGATGACTGCGGGATACATCATATTCACGTTTTTCATTAACGAGCTGATATCCAACCCCTGGACCTGTAACCAGTAGGCCGACCCCAACCCGAGCCCGGTGCCGATGAGAGAACCGACCAGCCCGATAAATACCGACTCGTAAATCATGGAACGATACACGTGCCCTTTGTGCTCGCCAATCGCCAGGCGGATACCGACCTCTCCATAGCGCCGCAGACCACCCAACAAACCGACGTTCCACAGGACGATAGACATCACCAGAACAAATACGAGGACCAGAATGCCGGAAAAGTTCTCTGCCATAGCCAGATATTCGCTCAGCCTGCTCAGCTCATCCAATCTACCCATTACCGGCGCAAACTCGTCCTCCACTCCCAGGTAGCCGGCATTGAAACGGTCGACGACCACGGCCGCTCTCTCCGCATCGTAAACCCGGTTTTCCAGATAGCCCAGAATTTCACCGGAGGCATCGACCATATCCAGCGCCTGCTGAACGTCGGCTATATCCGCAATCACAGCCCCGCGATCCATCCCCAGAATGCCGAAGCGTATGGTCCCAACCACAGTGAAATTGTACATGGTCATGCTGCCGTACATGGTGGAACTGAGCAAGGTGGCGGCTTCGCCCAACTGCACTCCCATCTTGCGGGCCAGATTGTCGCTGATGAGCATCTCCCCCGGATTTTGTGGCATCCGCCCGGTGACGACCGCCTTTTCAATATTAAGGATGTCGATCTCGCTACTACCCGGTGACAGCAGATCGACCCCCATTCCCACTACCGGTCCCTGGGAACGCGTCTCGCCCGTCTCATCCGGAATGTCCAGCAACCCTCCGAACTGAATCCGCTTCACCCACGTCATACCGGGATACTGCTGCTGCAGATCAGCCGCTATCTGATCCACCCCGAGCAGAGCCAGATCATTCGGTTTCTGATCCTCGTTTTCGGCATAAGCCCTGGACATCACCTTTACGTGCCCGGTCGCAAAACGGGCTGTAGAATCGACTATATCGCCCAGGATACCTTCTATGTAGGCCTGCATGAAAACAGTAATCCAGACGCCGATGGCGACAATCAGGATGGGAAAGAGGCTGCGCTGCCTGTCGCGCAACAATCCATTTATCAGAAATTTCATCATTGGATTTTCCCCCTGATCGCATCGGTCGGCTTCATTTTGGCAATCCGACGGGATGGGAGATAACTGACGATCGTTGTGGTAGTCAGCACGATCAAAGTCGTGCCCAACACCAACCCCACGCTGTACGCAGGGTAGATCGTCTCCGCAATCGTCATCCCGAAATCATCGGAGCCGGCCGGCATGGTCCACCCAATAGAAGCTTGATACGCCAGCAGCGGAACTCCGTAAATCGCCGCCAAAATCGCCGCCAGCACCGAGTGCAGGGCACCTTCGACCGTAAACAAACCGATGACCTGCCGCTGAGTCATCCCCAGCGCAATGTGAGTGCCTATCTCCTTTTGGCGCCGAAAAATGGACAGGACCTGGGTATCGAAAATCGCCAGCATGGCCAGCGACATGAGAATCACGAAAAAAAGCGAACCGCCGATCGACTTCATTTTGATCATCTCGCGTATATCGGTCAGCAGAAAATAGTGGTCCTTGAAATCCCAGCCGATGATCGATCCGTCGAAGCCTGTCTTCTGATCGGTGACCAGGATGGTTGCTTCCCCCTCCAACTGCATCATCTCCCGATGCTTTTGCAGGGGGATCCACAGCACGCCCATATCCAGCGTAGGCACGTTGGTTTTGAAAATGTGGGCGATTCGGACCTCGGCGGCATCGAAGGTTCCATTGACATCGCGCCAGCGCACCATCACATAATCGCCGATGGCCAGTTTGTTGTTCTCCGCACTGCGCTCGCCGATCATGGCGGGAATCTCATCCTTTTCGGCGACCAGACGGGATGAAGGCAGTGCTATAATCTCCTGTCCGGGATCGATCCCTTTCAGCAACACATTTTGAATCCGCCCCTCCGGATACATCGTCGCCGGTGATATGAGAACCGGCGTCAATTTCCCCGCGGCAACCGCCCGTTCGGTTGCATCCGCCAGCCGGGCATGGCTATCCTCGAACGAAAATGGATCGTAGGGATCGTAATTCTCCTGCCAATACTGCCCGCCACCGATTTCCCATTCGATGGTATCCCGTCGCGCCTGCTCGTCCCAGCCGTTCAATATCCCCTTGTTCCAGATGATGACGACAAAAGCGAACGACAAAACGAAGACATTCAGCCAGGTGCGCAGCCGGGCGCCCATAAGATTCCGATATGCCAATTTAAGAGCCAGCATGTCAATCCCCCGGTCTTCGATTTTCAATGACCTCATCCTGGACGACCTGTCCATCGTCCAGACTGATCTTGCGTCGCAGATACTGAATCACCTTTTCATCATGGGTGGCAAAAATGAACGTGGTGTTCAAGTCCCTGTTCAGCATTTCCATAGTTCTCAGAATGTGATGGGAGTTTTCCGCATCCAGATTGGCGGTCGGCTCGTCTGCCAGAACGATTTTCGGCACTTTCACCATCGCCCTGGCAATCGACACCCGCTGACATTCCCCCCCCGACAGTTCGGCTGGTCGCGATTCTAGTTTGTCCGTCAACCCCACCCACTCGAGTGACTGCAGCACGGTCTTTTTCCGCTCGGCCGTCGGCATCTTCAAGAGCAACAGGGGCAGCTCAACATTCTCATAGACAGTGTAGACCGGCAGCAGATTATAACTCTGAAAAATAAAGCCGAGATGTTTATTGCGGAGATCCGCTGCCTTTTTGGTGTCGAGGCTACCTATCGATTGTCCCAGGACGCGCGCCTCGCCCCGAGTCGGCACATCGAGAGAGCCGATAATATTCAATAATGTTGTCTTCCCCGACCCACTGGGGCCGACGAGACCGGCAAATTCCCCCACCTCGAAATCCAGATTGATATTATTCAGGGCGGTGAATTCCCGCTTCCCCATGGGGAAGGTTTTCACCAGATCTCTGATGGCAATTAAAGCTGAGTTTTCCATCGGCTTTGTCCCTTTATCTCGAGTCCCATTCACCACAGATCTCTCCCGTGATTGAATACCACCATCCATTGGATTCCCTTACCCGCACCCGACGCGCTTCCCGCCGCAAACGCCGCATCACCCGAATTCCAGAATCCGTTCAGGTGAAAGCTCCAGTTATCATAGATCCTTCCCCAACTCACATAGCGCGCCGTCGTCGTCTCCTCCCAATCGTAGTACCCCACCCCCAACAACCTGTCCAGCATCCCCGGGCTATAACTCGCGGAAAACGCCGAAATGTGCCGCACCTCTTCAGATGTGAACAATTCCTCCCCAATCTCACTGACCAGATGCTCTCCGAGCACCTGCAGTCCGCTCCCCACCGGCAGCGTATAGTCGACTCCCACCGTCATCATCTGCAGATATTTGTAGAACGGTTCTGGTGCATCCTGATGCACCACCATTCCCTCAATCCACATCCCGATCGTCCAATCCCATCTTCCATCCAACCCCAGCCGCCATTCCCTAAATGGGTCCTCAGCCCTCTCCAATTCCGCAAAACGCCTTTCAGTTACCCCCTCATCGCCAAAAAAGTCGTACTGCGAATACTCTCGCAACGATCCCGATTCGGGAAGTCCTCTAAAGATAGCTCCGGGAAAAAGACCAGCCGGATCGACCTCCCTCGCGTGCACCGTCATCCCAACTTCTCCCGGCCCAGCCGGCACCTGGCCTCTCCCACCTATCTCCCATTCTCCCTTCTCCGAAGGTAGCAAATTCCCTCCTCCCGAATTGTCCTCTCCACGCACCGCCCACAGCCAGAAATTCGCATTGTTCAGGAAGTAACGTCGCCCCAATATCCCCCACACCCCTCCGGTCAGCCCCAGCGGATCCCGTGGATCGATCCGATCGAACCACATCAGCGGCCTGAGCAGCGTTGCCGATCCGAAGTTGATCTTCTGCAAACCGATACGCACTTCGTATTGATCCCCTGAGACCCGTCCCCAGAGTCGGTATTCATCCCACCCGCCCCCCGGTGAATTAAACACGCCGTTCACCCGTCCCTTAAACGCCACCTCCGCATCCAATTCAATCCCTCTCAACCTCATCCCACTCCACGACAGTTCCGGAATATACCTGGCCCCGAACCGATTCTCGGACCACGACGCCCTCTCCCACTGGACCCAACTCGAAAGCTGACCTCGACCATACACCTGCCCCGGAAAGCCCCGCGCTCCAACCGGTAGCAGCAACAAGATCAGCAGTGCGGCTTTCATCTTCCTCACTCCCTGGACATGATGCCGTAAAAAAATAGATCGATTTTCGGGAGAGCCTTTATACGGAAATATCGCAAAATCTACCCCAAGAAGGAAATTTCCCGGGCCGCCCCGTTTGTTTATCTTTTCCCGAGTCCCGACCATCCCTCTGCAATCGATCGAGGAGCAGACCATGAAATACCGCTATGCCGAGATGACCTGGCACGAAATCAAAGAGGTCGCCGAGCAGGACCGAGTTGCCGTTCTGCCGGTCGCCATCCACGAGGACCACGGCCCCCATCTGCCGGTAGACACCGATATCCTCCTCTGCAGCTCCATCTGTGAAAAGGCGGTCTCCTCCATCCCCGGAGAAGCGGTGCTCATCCCATCCCTCGGCCACGGATACAGCCCGCATCACATGGACTTTCACGGCACCCTCACCATCACCTGGGACACCTTTATCCGCTTCGTCAAGGATATCTGCTGCAGCCTGGCCCACCATGGCTTCAAACGCATCCTCATAGTCAACGGCCACGGCAGCAACGCCTCTCCCCTGGATCTGGCCGCCCGGCTTTCAATCCTCGAATACGAGGGGAAAATTCTCTGTGCTTCAGTCAGCCACTGGGACCTGCGCAAAGTAAAGGAACTCGGCAAGGAGATCCGAGACTCCGACTACGGCGGCACCTCGCACGCCGGCGAGTTCGAAACCTCCCTCTACCTGGCACTCAGACCGGATCTCGTCGACATGAGCAAGGCGGTGGACGAACGCTCCCCCATGTCGCCCAGCTTCCGCACCGACCTGCTGGCCGGCGGCCACCCCGAAGGCTCGGGCGCCCGCCTGGTTCCCTACTGGAGTTCCATCACCGCCAGCGGCGTCAACGGCGACGCGACCAAGGCGACAAAGGAAAAAGGGGAGAAATTCCTGGCCGCTTCCGTCGAAAGTCTCGTCGATCTGATCCGCGAACTGCGCGCTCAGGAGATCCTCCCCCGCCGCGACCAGCATTGAACTCGCCAGCCAGCATGGAATACAGACCAGAGCGCTTTATCGGCGAACCGATCGAGGCCCTGTTCGACAAGCCTCCTGCCCGGGAGAAGGTCCCCGGCTGTCCCAACGCCATCGTCTGGGATGGAGAGACCTACCGCATCACCGAGTTGATCAACGAATGGCACGACTACAGTCGCAAGGGCCGCATGGGCCACAACATGCGGCCCAGCCACGCCGACCTGGCCGCGCGTCGAGGTTCCTGGGGCGTCGGCCGCGACTACTTCCGGGTGCGCACCGATATGGACCGGATCTTCGAGATCTACTACGACCGCTCCCCCTCCCGTTCCAAAAGCCGCAAAGGGGGCTGGTTCCTCTTCCAGGAAGTGGAGGAGATTCCCGCCGACCATTGAATTCAGCACTATCCGCGAAGGGGCTAAAAAAATGACAGCTGAAACAACTCAAAACCAAACCCCCAACATCATCCTCATAGTCTCCGACGACCACGGACGGGAAGCCCTCGGCTGCTACGGCAACCCCGCCGTTCGCACCCCGCGCCTCGACGGACTCGCCCGGGACGGCGTGCGCTTCACCCGCAGCTTTTGCACCACCGCCTCCTGCGCCGCCAGTCGCTCCACCATCCTTACCGGTCTGCACAACCACACCAACGGCACCTTCGGCCACACCCACGGGCGCCATCACTTCTCCTGCTTCGAAGATGTGGTTACCCTTCCGGCCCTGCTCGGAGAGGGGGGCTACCGGACCGGGCGAGTCGGCAAGACCCACTACGCCCCCACCCACCTGTTCCCCTTCGACTGGGGAATTCCCGATGGCAAATTCGGCCGCGACGACGTGCGCATGTCCGAGTCCTGCCGCGAATTCGTCCAGGGACCGGAGCCATTCTTCCTCTACTGGTGCTCCCACAACCCCCACCGGGCCGGCGTGCTGGAGAGCCACCCGCTCCGCCCCAACCACTTCGGCAACCCTCCCGAATCGTTTCCAGGAGACGCAGAACAGCCTTTTCCCGAGGACGCAGTAGAAATCCCTCCCTTTTTGAGCGACACCCCCGAAGTCCGCGCCGAACTCTCCCAGTACTACCAGTCGATCGCCCGCCTGGACAGAGGCATAGGCCGACTCATCGACGTGCTGAAGGAGGAGGGAAAATACGAGAACACGCTGATAATCTACATCGCGGACAACGGCGCCGCCTTCCCCGAAGCAAAGACAACTCTCTACGAACCCGGCATGCGCCTCCCTTGCATCATCCGCTCTCCCCTGCACCAAAATCGAGGAACGACCTGTGACGGCCTGATCAACTGGACCGACCTGACCCCCACCATCCTGGACTTCGCCGGTCTGAACGACTCACCCGAGAGATTCCACGGCCGTTCCTTCAGGGATATCATCGACCAGGAGAGCCCCACGGACTGGCGCGAGGAGATCTACGCTGCCCACACCTTCCACGAAATCACCAACTACTACCCGATGCGGGTGGTACACACAGGGAAATACAAGTTCATCTGGAACATCGCCTGGAAGCTCGACTACTCCTTCGCCTCCGACCTGTGGGCCTCTGCTTCATGGCAGGGAGCCAGGAAAAACGGGCTACAGAGCTTCGGCACCAGGACAGTGGACGCCTACATCCATCGTCCGCGCTTTGAGCTCTATGACCTGGAAGCGGACCCCGACGAGGTCGAAAATCTGGCCGCTAAATCCGAGTATCGGGAACTGGTCGATTCGTTCTCCGAAAAGCTGAAAGTCTTCCAGCAGGAGACCAACGATCCCTGGCTGCACAAGTGGGAATACGAATAGCTCTGGTTATTTCGAAAAATTCCGGAAAAAGAAATCCGCAGCCATGGACAAAAACATCCGCACTATTTCCATCTTCTGCTCCAAATGCAGAACGCTTCTCTACAAGTACCGCAAGGGAGGGCGGGGCGGCCTGGTCAAATGCCGCCCCGAGCGCATCTCCAAAGACCACACTGCAGGCGACCTGAAATGTCCAAAATGCGGGCAGGAATTCGCTCGGATGAAGATGATGGGGGGCGGTCCCGCCCACAAGATCATCCAGGGCAAGGTTTTCACCAAAGGAATGCCCAGGAAGTGACTACTTCCCCCACGCACCAGCTACAGGACAACTCCCCCACCGAGAACGTCGTCGCCATGTACGAAACGGCTCATAGGTGCGGCGTCTATTCTTCGCAATTACCGACCTGAAAGAAAAACGCGAAAATCCACAGATCAGGAGATGAAAACATGGCTATCGAATGGCCCCAACAAGATCCGCTGACCCGTGTCGGCCCCGTCAGCGTCGATCCGGGCAGCATGTCCCGAGGCACTCTCACCGCCGGCATGGCCAGCATCCCCCTTCTCGTCTACGCGGGGGCAGCGCCGGGACCGATTCTCTATGTCCAGGCACTCCAGCACGGACTGGAGCTCAACGGCTGCGACGTCATGCGGCGTCTGGTTCAGGCTCTCGACCCTGGAGAAATGTCGGGTACACTCATTCTGATGCCGATGGCCAATCCCCTGGCCGCCCGGGTCCACATGCAGTCGTTTCCCTACCCCGACCGACCGACCCAGCGCAAAATCAACGACATGAATCGCCGCTGGTTTGCAGATCACGGCAATATCAACGCCGTCGATATCCAGGTCGAGGCCTTGAAGCCGATCGTCGCCCTGGCCGACGCCTGCATCGACCTGCACTGCCACGAATACCTCTATTCGAGCATGCTGATGACCGACATGACATCACCCGGTGACGCGGAACTCGCCATGGCCATGGGGTTCGAGAGAATCCATTCCGGAGAAGATAGCGAGGTGAGGTTCCGCGGTTACGTTCGCGGCACTCTCGGGAAGATCGGCATCACAGTAGAGATGCCACCCCTGCGCCGCGTCGATCACACCAACAGTGAAACCGGCTTCCGTGGCGTGCTCAACGCCCTCAAATTTATGGGGATGCTACCGGGAGAGCTGGAACTGCCGACGCGCACCGCCATATTCGGCACGGGTCCGCAGGAGAGGAAATCGATCGCCGCCGAAAGGGAGGGATTCATGTCGCGCTACGTCAGCGGCGGGGAACAGGTATCGAAGGGACAGGTCGTCGCCGAGATCTGGAGCCCGGACGACTTCTCCGTAGTCCAGCGCATCGAGGCCCCCTTCGACTGCTTTGTTACCTCCATAGGCCGCCCCCCGCAAAACTGGGGAGAGCCGGAACACGACTTCATGAATATCGGCGACCAAGGGGTCAGTTTCACGACGGCATCGGAGATCATCGATCGCTGAGAATGCGCTCTCATTTCATCAACAACAGTTTCTTCGTCTTCACGTAGCCAGAAGTCCTGAGACGATACAGATAGACCCCGGAGGCGAATTCACCGCCGTTCCCATCCGTCCCATCCCAGCGAACGACATACTCGCCGGGGCTCCTCGCTCCCTGTATCAAAGTCGCGACCTTCTGGCCGACGATATCGAAAACATCCAGATCGACCACCGTCTCCACGGGCAAAGAGAAGCGGATGATCGTGCTGCTGTTGAATGGATTGGGGTAGTTCTGGTCGAGATGAAAAACTGACGGAAGGATCTCAATAGGTTCCTTGATCTCCGTGAGCTTGTCCGGAGGGATATCGCTCACCCGGCGAATCTCCCCGAGGAAGTTCACATCCATCCAGGCGACCCGCCTCTCCAGCCATCCCTTGAGGAAATCCACTTCTTCCGCATACGTCTGCCCCATAAAGTCATTCGGCCATACGTACTCCCCGAGAATCGGCCAGCGCCTGAAGTTCCGCACCTGCGCCTCTTCGAGAAGAGCCGCTATCTCATCGACCTTTCCGGTCAGATTCTCCGCCCTCAAAACCCCTTTCCTGAGCTCTCCCCAGCGACTGGCCAGTGCTTCGACGAACAACTCGTCCTGCACCAACCTCCTCCACCAGAACCAGAACGGCACGGAGTACCACACCACCCGATTGTTGATCAGCAATCCCCGACTCGAATCTTCCAGCGGCACGCTCGGGTGGACGTCGTAGTTGACGTTGCCGAAGCCCAAATTGAAATCCCACACCGGTCCCATGACGAGCCTTCCCCCCGCACTGTCCCTGTCCTTGTACATAAAGGTGCTGAGACGATAGGCATCGATATTCCTGGCCACCTCGTTGACGATGATATTGTCCACAAAAGACGCCACATCGATATATCTCGCGTAACCCTCCTCCGGATCGGCGAATTCATCCCCGGAGAGCACCTCTTCGAATCCGCGGAAAAAATTCTGAATATACGCTTCCTGCTCTGGGACAATAACAGATGATTCGGGATAGTAATACTGATAGAACAGCCGCGATTCCCCGAACCCGTATCGCGAATACCATCCCCCGGTTTCTCCTTCGATAAATCGGTCGACCTTGACGATATAGCCGCCAGTCACCTCATCGTCGGCAATATCATCCGTCGTCAGATTGGCGATATCGACCCTATCCCTATCCCGCTTTATCTTCTCCATCAAAACGTAGACCCCCTGATACTCCCCATCCACCACCAGTTCACAGAAGCGCGTGCGACTGGCGTAATACCCCATCTGGTTCGCCATCCAGTAGGCCAGCGCGTTCCGCATGAGCGATTTATCGGAATACGGGGCATAGAGCACCCAGTCGTTCTCAGCGGGCATTCCCAACAAGGGCACATTCCGATTCCCCCCCTCGATATCCCGCGTCTCCAACGAATACGACTTTTTCGGAAAATCCCTCGTGCTGGCACCCCGAATCTCTATACCGATAGGGCCTTCGTTACCATCGAAAGGATCATTGACCCAGTTTCTTTTCCCCGGCCCATTGTCGATGATCCCCATCCAGGCGCCGACCTTGGGTTCGTCCAGTATTTCCGCCCCGGCGGTAAAGATGACGACTATGGGGAGATTGGAAGAAGTAAAATCGAGATCTTCGTCGATCTCCGACGAACCGATTCTACCCATCGCCGTTCCATCATTCCCCTGTCCATTGCCCGGAGAGCTGGGCAGAAGATTGTAATACGGGTCGAATTGCGGTACCCCGACAATATTGCCCGGCAGATCGTCGTATTCCGGGTCGTTCGTCATCGAATGTGAAATCTCGAGCGCTCCTTCGAGCGGCCCCTGGGTAGTGTTCAGGTAATTCAGGATGTTGTCTTCGTTGCCGTACAAGACGGAGTTGGTTACCTGCACATAGTCTCTGTATTCGTAGAAGTAGTTGTCCCCGATCCGCAGCCCGACGTTGTTACCCACGGCCACCGAGTGATCGATAAAGAGATACGGTCCCTTTGTCACCCCCCTGTCGGTATCGGAGTATCCCGCCTCGAACCCCTGATCGTTGTTCAGCGATACAGTGTTTGAAATCTTCACCGTATCCCCACCCGACGCCGCCACCCCTTCGTGCATGAAATCCTCGAGCCAGCAGTCGGAGATCTTCAATCGAGCAAAGTGGTGATCGATCGCATCGTCCTTCCCGGTGACGAAATAGCAGCGCTCAATCACCGAGGGCTCCGGATAGTTCAGATGGATGTGATTGATATGCAGCCCATCCGTATCGATATCCTCTTCGTAAATGTGATCGTCGTTCGGCAGATTCATCAGATGGCTGTCCCGATAGAACAGCAGCGACCGATGGAATTCTCCGCCGTGCCAGACGAAAGAGGAGACCGAATTGCTGATCGTCACCCTGGAATCCAACCCCCCGAATACCTTGCCCGGAGAATTGAGAAAGAAACAGTGATCGAACTCGAACTCCGAGTCGTTCGCCGCGTAGAAGATGTGCTGATGCAGCGTATGCCAGAACCCCTTTGAGAGATCCCCCCCACCGTTAAGCACCATGCAGTATTTGAACGAGGCCACTCCGCCATAAAACTCCATCCCTCCCCACGGCTCATCCCAGTCCGACGAAGTGATGACGACCGGCTCCTCCTCAGTCCCCCTCGCGGAAACTTGCCCCTTTACCACAAAGTTGACGTATTTCCCGATCATCACCCACGCGCCCGGCTCCAGAATCAGATGGCAATCCACCGGAACGGTGACATCCCCAGTGACCAGATGATCCGCAGAACTATCCCAGACCACTTCCCCTGCCGGCAGCGTTCCTTCATGCACAACCGTCGGAACGTCAGATATTTCGATCTCCTTCTCAACCGACGGCACCGCACCATTCCCCACACTCAGCTCGAAATCCGCAGTCGCATCGATCCGAACCACCCCGGTCCCGGCTCCCCGCTTGATGGCGATGACCGAATCGGCTCGCGCACCCCCGAATGCCAGCTCCACGGGCGTCTGTTCAATCGGGTTGATCTCCCCATCAGAATTCCGAATCCGCACCACGATCGGGAGATGCTGACCCGACGGAATCCGCTTCGGCGCGATCAACTCGGCGTAGATGTCGCTCTCGCTCCTGAAAACGGCGACCAGCGTTCGATCTTCAGCCAGATTCACCTCCACCGTCCTCCTCGCCGGCAGCGAAAGGTCCGACCAGCGATCGAATCGATACCCCTCTGCCGGAACGGCCGTCAGCTCGATCGGGATGCTCCGGAAATACTTCCCTGTCCAGGGAAACCGCTCGACGACCGCGCTGTTCACCTGCACCCTCCCCTTTCCCCCGTCGACCTTCACAGTCAGTTCCACCTGGCCATCGAGCTGGAAAACATCCTCCATCTGCTGGCGAACGATTCCCGGCCTCTGCTCCGCCCATCTGCGCAGGAAATCCACATGCTCGTTCCACGCCGATACCGTATTCCCCCATCTACCCACTTCAGCGGGCATCTCCGGCCCGATATTCTCCGCCAGAGAATCGATGACCGACTTCACATTTTCAGGGGAAAATACCGTATTCAACAGATCCGCCTGGCGGTTGATGAATCGATCTCTGTAAGACCGGTTCATCAACAACTTCTGAGTCACCAGGCTGTCCAGCTCCCTGTTCAGAGGATTGAACAGAGTAGTGAAGCCGTTCCAGTTGACATCGTCGTACGCCCGATCCGCATCCCAGATCGTCCACTTCCAGGTCGCCCCCTTCTCCCTCTCCCGAAAGAGAAAGACGCCATAGGCCCACTTGGTGTACTGCGTGGCGTGAATCAAAGCCTGCAAATTCATATAGTCGTCGAGGTCCAGCAATTCCCCCACCTCTTCGACCATCTCATCATCTTCAAAGGAATTCGCGACGGCAAGATCGACCAGTTCATCCCACTTTTCGCGATTCCCGCTTACCACCTCGATCGAATCCCAGCGGGTGCGCAGAACGTCAGCATCTTTGATTCCCATATGGTCGACGACAAAATCCTCGTCGATGCTCTGCTTGATGTCGTAGATCCCGTGGAACTCGTCGTTCAGATAGAGCACGCCAAACCGGCTTTGCGGTGTCAGCCCTCCCATCTGCCGCCAGAGTTCGGTCACCAGCGGATCCCGCAAAAGGGTCGGCCGGGCGCTCCCGTGGTCCGTCGGTTCCATGCTGTCGTCGTACCCGGAGCGCAAAACCAGCCGTGAAAACGTCTGCACCGAATCCTGTGGAAACAGATCGAATTCCAGCTCATTCTCCCCGTAGCCGCCTCGAAAAAAGGTGCGGAACGACTTCTTCTCGAACTCCTGCGGCCCGGTGTTCCCCTGGATTCGCAGCCCGGCGGGAATGCGAAATTTCGCCAGCCCCTCCTCGAAAAACTCCAGCTCGATGAACCGCTCCCACCCCCTGCCGGGCATATCGTGCAGCAAAATTCCAGTATCGGCATCGTAGAGATTCGGCGGATCTGTCATCAGCGCCAAAACCGGCAGGCCGTGTTCCACATCGACGAAGAACGGTCTGGCGACCGCCGGGCTGGGCAGCGCCCCTCCGTTGAACGCCTTCGCTTTGAAAACCGCCGTCTGTTCGATCAGAACAGGCACCGTATATCGGGCAGACGTCTCCATCGGCTCCGAGCCGTCCAGCGTATAGCGAACGATATCGCCACTGTTCTCCGGCTGGACGGAGACCTCCACGCTTCCATCGAAAAACCCGGACTCCGGTTCAATGCGAGGTGGTTCGACAAAACCGGTATACCCCTGCAGATTCGCAGCTCCAGGCGTAATTCTGGAAAAATAACCCCATTCGCCCCCCCCATCCTCCAAACGTCCTAAGGAAACATCCCTGAACTGCTCTCCGAAGGAAACGCTGTCCAGAACGGTCACCCCATCTCGATCGATCAGGACAATCTGCTCCCCGCCCTTGCTCAGCTTGAATTCCAGATGATCGGCCCCCACTTCCGTCTTCCCATCCGCGTACAGAACCAGATATCCCTTCGCCGGAACCGTCATCCGCGAAGACTGCCCCGAAGGAATCCGCCAGTAATCCCCATCCTCATAGCTGTCGGTCAGATGGAACTCCGACAGGTCGATCGCCGCGTTCCCGGAATTGTAGATTTCGATCCAATCCTCGTAATCCCCATCCGCATTCTCATGGGCCAGCACATTGGAGGCCATAAACTCGTTGATACTCAAATAAGCATGCGCTACAGAATCCTGAGAAAAGACATTACTGGCCACCAGAATCGTAAAGACAAAACCAAAAAGAAAACTCAATCTCTTCATTTTGAATATTCTTGGAGGTAGTAAAATAGCCGGATCAGGGCCTGAAATTGCCCCCGGCTTTCTCATCGAGCGAGGAGCCCGGCGCTTCGGGCGGAAGCGAGGAAGGGTTCGATATCCCGGTCGGCCGGTTCGTCAACCGTCCAACGCCTGACGAACCGTGCTGGCCAGCGATTCGATATTAAACGGCTTGGGCATGAAGAACCCCCCGACCTGAGGTACCCCGTGACCGACGACCATCTCGTCGGTATACCCCGACATGTAAATCACCTTGAGCTCGGATAATTCCACACTCAGCCGATCGGCCAGTTCCTTGCCGCTCATGCCCGGCATGACCACATCGGTCAGCAACAGATCGATGCCGCCGTTCTGAGCGCAGCACGCCAGAGCCTCCTCGCCATCCTGCGCTTCCAGCACCCTGTACCCCATACGGGAGAGCATACGCTGTACCTGTTTGCGCAACAGTCCATCATCCTCCACCAGCAGCACCGTCTCCGAACCTTCAAGCTCTTCCCCCAGGATGGACTCTGTGCCGGACTCTCCCACTTCTTCCTCGATACGCGGCAGAAAAATCTGGAAAGCCGTCCCCTTTTCCCGCTCGCTATCGACCCAGATGAATCCCCCACTCTGCTTGACGATCCCGAAGACGGTCGGCAACCCCATACCCGTTCCCAACCCCACCTCCTTGGTGGTAAAGAACGGTTCAAAGATATGGGCCCGGGTCTCCGCGTCTATACCCTCTCCCGTATCGCTCACCGTTAGCTTCACATAGGCGCCCGGCTGCATGGTCGGATGCTGGAACGCGTAATCCGCATCCACTTTGCAGTCTTCCATATCGATACACAGTTTGCCCCCCCGGGGCATGGCATCGCGGGCGTTGAGGGCCAAATTCATGATGATCTGTTCGATCTGGGTTCGATCTGCATTCACCTTTCCCAGTTCCGCATTCGACCTTCTGACCAGTTCGATGTTCTCGCCGATCAGACGCCGCAGCATCTTGTGCATTTCGCCAATCACCTCGTTCAGGTCCAAAACTTCCGGACGCTGGACCTGGCGCCGGCTGAAAGCCAGGATCTGCTGGGTCAGATTCGCCGCCCGTTCTCCGGCTTCCTTGATCAGTTCGATTTCCTGGCGCTTTGGATCGTCCGCATCGCTGGTGAGGATCAGAAAGTCACAGGTCGTCAGGATTGCCATGAGCATATTGTTGAAATCGTGCGCAATGCCTCCGGCCAGTTGGCCGATCGCCTCCATCTTCTGCGACTGGAGCAGTTGCTCTTCCAACTGCTTGCGCTCGGTTATATCCCGCGCAACTCCCTGCGTGCCGAGTAATCCCTCGGCACTGGGCCGAGAAGAAAAATAAATCCCCTCCGCGTTGACGAGCAACACCGGCGCGTCGTCGAAAGAGGTGGTTTTGATCTCGAAATCGATCGCCCGGCGATCCCTCTTGAGTAGGCGCACCTCCAGAGAGCGGGTGCTGCGGCTGCCGGTCCGGCGCTCGTTGAGGCGATACCGCGCCTTCTCCCGGTCTCCGGGATGGACCAGTTCGGAAATATGAACCCCGAGCAGATCTTCCGGCTCGTATCCGTATTTTTTTACCGCATCGCTGATAAAGGTAATCTTTCCCTCCGGGTCGAGCCGATAGATGATGTCTGGGATCGACTTGATGATGGAATTGAGCCTAATTTCGCTCTCCTGCAGAGCCTTTTCCACCTGCTTTCTCTGGACTATATGATCCCACTCGCGCATAGCCCTTTCTACAGTGCGCGGCATCGCAGCCAGCGTCGTCTCCGACTTTACCACGTAGTCCAAAGCCCCGGCTTTCATCGCCTGAACCGCGACCTGCTCGTCCCCCTGGCTGGTCATAATCACAACCGGAAAGGAGCTTTTTTCGCCGACGTTCAGGAATTCTCCCCCCTCCCCATCGGGCAACACCCAGTTGACTATCGCGATATCCGGTTTTGAGCGGATAAGGTGGGCATGCGCCTCTCCCAAACTCTGGGAGCAGGAGAGCCGCACAGGCTGCTCCTCCTCTTCAAAGGAGCGACGGATCAGTTCGACGTGGGCGAGATCGGATTCAATCAGCAAAATTTCGATCGACTTTTCAGCCATGGCTATCTTCCCATCTTAGCGGAGAAATCTCAATCCACATAGTCAACCATCACCGAATCGTTCGAGTAACCACTAGATAAGATAACCTGTGAATCGATCTTGTGCAGCCCGGTCACGGTTTCCTTGCGCTTATCCTCTCTTCTATCCGACCGATTGCATCACCTTTTTGATCTTCTCATTCAACGAATTGGGTGAAAAAGGTTTGGTCACAAAGTTATTGGCACCGGCTTTGAGCGCCACAATCACATCCTGCCTGGCATTGCGGGTCGTGACCACGATGATGGGCAGATCCTTGTATTCCTCACGCGTGCGGACCTCCTGTATGAATTCGAGACCGTTCATCAAGGGCATATTCCAGTCGGTCAGAACAAAATTGAATTTTCGCGCCTCCAATTCCTGCAGCGCGTGCTGGCCGTTTTCCGCTTCTCCCACATCGCTGAAGCCGACTTGCTTGAGCTGGGCGCTGATAATGCGCCGCATGGTTGGGGAATCGTCTACGACCAATATTTTTAAACTCTCCATCTCCGCCTCCTTTGATTTTTCGTCGTGCTCTACGGCACAGCCGGAAAAGACAGGTAAAACCAGGTCCCCCGCCCTACTTCGCTCTCCACCCGAATACTGCCCCTGTGGCGATCCAGGATGGATTTGACGATGGGCATCCCCAGACCAGTGCCTTTCCCCTGCGGCTTTGTCGTAAAAAAGGGCAGGAAGATCTTCTCCAGATTTTCGCGGTCTATTCCCTCCCCTGTATCCCCGATCGCACACTGAACCTGGCGTCCATCGGAAGATGGCTTCAGATTCAGAATCAATCTTTTCGCCGAAGACTCTTCCATTGCCTGAACGGCATTGACAATCAGGTTTCTGAATACCTGTTCGATCTGGATCGGGTCGCCCTTTATCCTGGGCAGAAGAGGGGGGTAATTCTTAATAATTTCACAATATTTCACCACGCCCAGATCCTGCATCGGATGGAGTATTCTATCGATCTCTTCGGCGAGATCTATTTCCTCTAACTTACTCTCCTTTGGTTTGCCCAGATTGGATATCTGTTGAACCAGTTCCACCAGTATTTCGGCGGACGGGATAATGGCATCTATCGACAGACGACCCTGCTCGATATCCCCCTTGCCCAGGTATTCCAACGCCAATTCGGCGTAACCGGTGATGAGTTGCAGCGGGGTCTTGAACTCGTGGGCGATGCGCGGCGCCATTTGCCCCAGGACGGACAGCCTTTCGGCGTAGAGCAGCTGTTCCTCCAGGCATTCGCGCTCACTTAAGTCTTCGACCACGTAGAGGCGGGCGACATGGCGCTCCTGGCTGTCCACTATATCTCGCTGCCACATCAGCGCGGAGAAGGTATTCCCATCTTTGCGCTGATGGGAACACCTCTCTTCCCTGCGATTCCCCTGTATATCGCCGCATAACAAGGAGATGTTTTCCCCTATCACCTCTTCTTCACCGTACTGGTAGGTCTTCTGCGCTGTTCTGTTGAAGGTGAGGATATGACCCTCAATATCCGTCGACAGAATACTGAACGGCGCGGCATCGAGCAGATTTTGCAGGTAGCCCTCTGTGTGGGAGAGTTCACGTCCCTGAGCCATTACCCTTTCCTGAAGCGCCGATCCCATCCTCAATAGTTCGCTGACCAGGGTTCGGTGCTCGATGGTCTGCTGCCTTTCTCGAAGTGCCTCTTCGATTTTCTCTTTCAACTGCTCCACGGAAAACGGGTTTTCCAGGAAATGTTTCACCCCGCACTCCATAGCGCGCACGGCGATTTCATGATTCCGCTGTGAAGTGAAGGTAATAGTGGCCAGTGTGGGATCGTCAACGCGCATGCGCCGCACCATTTCTATGCCATCCAGGTCCGGAAGATGTGCATTGGCCAGCACCAGTTCAAAGGGTCTTTGGGAAAAAGCCTCCAGGCCTTCTTCGGCATTTTCAAACAGCCTGACCCCATGCCCCAGATCCATCAGCATACTGGCAATCGCCTGCCCCATTTTATCTTTACTTTCCACCACCAGAACGTTTGCCGGCAACATGATCTTATCCTCAATAATTTGGTTCCACTAGGAGGTCGCCTCAGAATTCAGCGCCGACATTTGCAGATGCGAACTCAAATCCGAGCTGATACTTGTTGTCCGTATCTGACTTCATCCATGCCAGATTGGCGCTACGGATGCGTTCTTCACCCTGGCAGTCGAACCTCATGTCAAAAGAGAGAGGTTCCGAGATCTCGAAACAGATTCCCCCGTTCGAGATATTAATGCCCCTTGCCTGGACGATATCGAAATCGCCGATAAACTCGATATCGGCGTCGAATTCAGCGCGGTAGGGGCGCGAAAAATTGGCTTCAGGCTGCTGTTCCGGGGGTGCCTGTTCCCTCTCCAGTTGGGCCACGCGCTGCCTCATGGCCGCCAGCTCGGTCGTAAGCCTCGATATTTCCGCTAGTGGATCGCCGATTTTTACTGTTTGCCGAAGGCTCATTGTGTCTGCTCTCCCTTTCTGCTACACGCTGGCCAGAAGACGCTCCGGAATCCGTTCTATATTCTCGATGTAGTCCACCGCACCCAGATTGATCGCCTCTTTCGGCATGCCGAAAACCACACAGCTTTCTTCATCCTGGGCGATTGTGGTCGCCCCGGCTTCCTTCATCTTCAACATCCCCTTGGAGCCGTCCGCACCCATGCCGGTCAGCATGATTCCCACCGCGTTTCTGCCCGCGCACTGGGCAACGGAGTTGAACAGCACCTCCACTGATGGACGATGGCGGCAAACCAGAGGGCCACGCTTTACATGAGCGAGATAAAGCGCTCCCGAACGCCTCAGCATCAGGTGGTAGTTCCCTGGAGCGATCAGCACGACCCCCGGTACTACCGATTCGCCATCTGTGGCCTCCCTGACCTCCACGACACACAGTTCGTTCAGCCGCTCTGCGAAGCTGCGGGTAAAGTGCTCTGGCATGTGCTGTACTACCATTGTTCCGGGAGCATTTGCGGGAAATCGTTCGAGAACTCTCCTCAGAGCTTCTGTGCCCCCGGTCGAAGCCCCGATGGCGACGATCTTATTGGTCGTGTGGGTCAGAGCCAGGCTCTGCGTCGGAGCTGGCCCCGGGTGCGCATTGCCGTTTGCCTTGCTCCGAGGCAGCATTTTCACCCTGGCAGCCCCCTTGATCTTATCGATCAGATCGACAGACATATCGTCCACGGTATAAGCCGCGCCCGGTTTGCACAGCACGTCTACCGCACCGATTTCGATAGCCTCCAGTGCCAGATCCCCTCCCTTGGGAGTGAGGGATGAAACGATGATGACCGGCAGCGGATAGTGGTGCATAAGCTTGCGCAAAAAGGTGATTCCATCCATGCGCGGCATCTCGATATCCAGAGTCATCACATCCGGTTTGAGTTGGATGATCTTGTCGCGCGCCACGTACGGATCGGGTGCCGTACCCACCACCTCAATCTCCACATCCCGCCCCAATTCTGTAGAGAAGATCTTCCGCACCACGGCCGAATCATCGACAATGAGAACCCGTATGCTCATGATAAACCTTCTTTCAGCTTCAGATAGACCAGGACCGGCTCTTCATCTACCAGCAGACCGATAGTATCCGTTGCAGCCATCTCCATTTCCCAGTCTACATAGCCGACCTCTTCCAGGCGCGGAATGGAAAGGTCGAATACGGGCTCTGCCCCGTACAGAGCGGTGAGGGACTGTCCGCAGATGACGTTCAACAACTCCTGCAAGGCATCTCCGGCATCCTCGGGAGAGAGTGATTCATCCATCTCCATTCCCAGCATATTGGCCGCCAGCTCGGCGCATACCTCTACCGGCGCCTCGATTCCCACTGTGCCACAGATCGGACCGCTAAACTCCATGCTGGCATGACAGAAGGTTTCCGCCTCGGTGAACAACTCCTCTTTGGGAGATTGCTCACCGAACATGAAAGCCTGCTTCTCCAGCACGTCGATAGCTACCTCCGCCAGTCTGTCCGCGGGGTTGATGGCGTCATCAGTTGGCAAAGACATTTTCGACTACCTCCTTGAGCGCTTCGGGAGTGAAGGGTTTGCGGATATATCCCTGAACTCCCTGCTGTTTCAACTGGTCGATCCGCGTCTGGCTCCCCTCTGTGGAGACGATGACGACCGGAGTTCGCTCTAGCAGACAGCTCTTCCTCATCCTCCGTATCAGCTCCACGCCGTCCATTTCGGGCATGTTGATATCCGTGAGCACCAGATCGATCCATTCCTCTGCGAGCAGTTCGATCGCCTCGCAACCATTCTGGGCGTGATGAACTTGATTGAGGGGGATATCTGTGAGCCGCAATGTCTTATCGATCATCATGCGAACCGTCTTGGAGTCGTCAACAATGAGAATATTGTAGCTCATTTCCTCACAGCTCCTTTGCCTGGCCATTTGTGCGGATAGTGACCGTCCCCGTGCTCACGCTGAGGCTCAGCGTCCTCGAATCGCCCCCCCCGACATCTTCGCTGTCGATGAGCACGTTGTTCTTCCAGAGAATCTTCCGCAGCAGAATGTAGTTGCGCTCGCCGATATTGAAGCGATTGGCCGCATCCAAAATCTTCGCTCCCCCTGCTACCTTTACTGTGATGTTCTCTTTTTTGGCCCCCAGTGTATAGGCTTTCTTGAATAACTCGGGGATGCCGGTATCGACGAACATGAAGGGGTTTTTCCGCGCCTTCTCCTTATCGATCTTCGACATTGGCAACATGATGTGAATCATCCCTCCCACTCCGGTGATCGAATCGTGCAGCGTGACTCCCAGGCAACTGCCCAGTGCGTGCGTTATGAGCGAGTCCTCTGGGTTTTTGCTGATTTTCATATCGGCAATGCCAACTACGTGCTGCATCCCATAACCTGCTTTCTATCCCTCAGCGCACGTAGAGCGCTGGCTGCACGTAGCGAAATGAATGAGAGATTCCCGTCAAGCTCTCCGCATGACCGACAAAAAGATGGCCACCGGGTCTCAGCAGATCGTAAAATCGCCGGATCAACCCGGCCTGGGTTTTTTTGTCGAAGTAGATCATCACGTTGCGGCAGAAGATGGCGTCGAAGGGTCCCTGGATAGGCCAGGAACTCATGAGATTGAGCCGCGCAAAGCGCACCAGGCTTTTGAGGGAAGCGTCGACCTCGTAGCGCCGAGGGGGCCGCCTCTCGACACAGGTGAAGTACTTTTGCCGCAGCTGTGCCGGCACTTCGTCGACCCGTTCCTGATCGTACACTCCTGCCCGAGCTACCTTCAGTACCCTGTCGGAGATATCCGTGGCCAGGATGCGAACGTCCATGGAGGCGATATCCGGCAGGTTCTCGCCCAGTACCATCCCCAGAGTAAAAGGCTCCTCGCCAGAAGAACAGGCCGCACTCCAGATCCGCATCTTGTTCCTGGACTTCCACTGCGGCAAGAGCTGCCGTGCCAAAAAGTCGAAGTGCTGCTTTTCGCGGAAGAAACTGGTTTTATTCGTGGTCATGGCATCGACAAGGGTGTACAGCTCTTGCTGCGCCTCATCCTTCTCTACGTATTCCAGATACGCTTCGAAGCTGTCTATTCCCAGAATGCGCAGCCGTTTGCTCAAACGGGATTTTACCAGACCTTCCTTTCCCGCTTTTAAATCGATGCCACAGACTTTGTAGAGGAGTTGCTTGATTCTGGCGAACTGCTCGTCTCTCAGCTCAAAGGATGTTATTGGGAGGGTCGTCATCGCGCGTTTCCCACCTGGAGTGATGGCTAGAAGGAATCTGCTTTACCTTTCACAAGCAATAAATACGCCAGGGGGCTCCCCGAGCCATAAATCGAATAAAGTCATATATCTAAGTAATTTACCTTATTATGCCTGCACGCAGCGATAAGGCCGGAAACAGAAAAAACGAAGAGAGAGATCGCGTTTTGGCGACGTTCCTGATAACGCAAATATCCCTCTCCGAATCCATCGGAGAGGGACTTTGAGCTTATTCGACTACTTTTGCCAGCCTGGCGCAGGAGGAGAACCTCCAGAGAGATTCTACTGTTCCATCTCTTTGATGGTTGTTAGCAATATTTCGAGATCTATGGGTTTGGGCAAAAGCCTGCACAATCCTCCCCAAGCGACCTTCTCTCTCATTTCATCCTCTATATATCCCGCCATCAGAATGATCGGCAGATTCGGTTTCAGATTTCGGCTGGCTTGCATCAACCGCACCCCATCCATCTGAGGCATGCGGATATCGCTGATCAGCAGATCCACCCTTTGATTCTCGATAATCAGCAGAGCCTCTTCCCCGTTGTGGGCGCATGCGACTGAATTTCCCAGCTTCTCCAAAAGCCTGGCCAACGGTTGAATGACGACTTTTTCATCATCTACCAGGAGAATGTGCATGCGACTCCCCCGATTTAGGCAGTGAAAATGGCTGGAAAAACGCCATCGATTCCTCCATCAAGATGAATTGCACTGCGGCAAAGCGATCCGAAACAGCGTTCCCCTTCCCTCCTCACTCTGGCACTCCAGCATGCCCTGATGATCCTGCACTATCGCATGGCAAATCGCTAGTCCCAACTCCATGCCTCTGTCCGGTCCCTCCATTGTGGGAAACGGCTGAAACAACTTCTGCTGGTTCTCCGCACTGATGCCGCTGCCCGTATCTTCCACCTCCACAATGACCTGCCCACCCTCACAACGGGCGCCGATATGCAGGCGTTTGACCCAATCCGGTAGGTCTTCCCCCTTGGCTTGCTCCTGCTTTTTGCCCAGGATGTCCCGCGCATTATTGATCAGGTTGAGCAACACCTGCTCCAGACGATAGGAATCCCCCAGCACCGGGGGCAGGTCTTCCGCCAATTCCAGATGCAGTTCAATGCCGTGGCTCTTGAGCTGAGCGTCGGTGATCTGGAGGGTGCTGTTGATTACATCACCGAGAAAGGTCTCCTCCTTGGGCTCGGCGGATCGGTCTCGCGAAAAGATGCGCAGGTGCTCGATGAGCCGCCGCATGCGCTCCACCTGTTCCAGAATCAGCTCGCTATCTTCCAGCAACCCCTCCGGGGTGATCTGCACACCGCGCTCTATGAGCATTCTGTATCCCTGGGCGATCACCGAAATACCGGTCAACGGCTGGTTCAGTTCGTGCGCCATCCCCGCTGCCATCTGTCCCAGGACGATCAAGCGGGAAGACTGTAACAGCATCTCCTCCATCCGCTTGCGCTCAGCTACGAGTCGGCGCAAACCATCCGCGGTCTGTTTGTTCCGCAGTATCACCCTGATCCGCGCCGCCAACTCCACATTGTCCACCGGTTGGGCGATGAAGTCTTCCGCCCCTGCATCCAGACCTTCGGCCCTGAGCATGGACGTGGTCCGGTGCGCCGTCAGCAGGATGATCGGGGCGTGCGCCGTCCGCTCGTCCCCTTTGAGTCGCCGGCACATCTCGATGCCGTCCATCCCGGACATCTGCGCGTTGATCAGCATCCCATCGAAAGGATGCTCAGTCGCCATTTCCAGTCCATCCTGGGCGCTGGATGCGGTCAGCACTCGACACTCGGGCAGATATGCGTCGACCAGTTCGCAGATCGCGAACCGGTTATCTGCGCAATCGTCCACGACCAGCAGAGTCGCCGCCGTTCCATTTTCGGATGATGTGTCGGTACGTGCCATGGTCTTCTTTTTTCTTTCCTCAATCCAGCCACCGCCAAACAACCCGCATCAGCATCTCCGGGATGGGGAATCTGAAAAGGTAATCATCGCTTCCTTCAGCCGATCGAACTGCGCTTCCAATTCGCTCACGTGTGCCCTGGCAGTGCTCAGATCCCCGGCCCTGGCTGCTTTCTCCATTTCGAAGGCCAACTCGCGCAAAACCTCGCCGCCCACATTGGCAGCCGCCCCCTTGATGGTGTGGGCCTGGCGCTCGGAACCCGCAACGTCTCCACCCTCGAGAAACTCCCTCAGGATTTGGATCTGACGCGGAATATCCGCCAGAAAAACATCTATGACCATCCTGGACAGACCCTCGTCACCCATCGTGCGCTCCAGCATGGTATCCCGATCGAAGATGGGAAAGGCGGTTGCTTCCTCGCCGTCTTCCCCCCGGCTTGCCGTTTCCCGAGATGCATCGATCAACTCGGCATTCCCCATTTCTCCCTCTTATCTCTCTTTCCATCGCTCCAGTTTGCCAAAGGCGTTCTCGGCAGCCTGGAGCAGGTCGTCAAGATTCACCGGCTTGGTGAAATAGTCCTCGAAACCGGCCTCCCGGCAGCTTGAAAGTTCGAAGAGCGAGGCATAGCCGGTCACCGCGTAAGGGATGGCCATGGGCCAACTCCGACGGATTTGCCGACACAGTTCCACGCCGTTCATGCCCGGCAGGTTCAGGTCCAGAAAAAGAACCCAGATCGGAGTTTCCCGCACCATCTCGAGCGCCTCTTCGGCGCTTTCCGCCGTCTGTACCGAATATCCGGCCTGTTCGAAAAATCGCCGGAACAGATCCCGGATCATCGACTCGTCGTCCACCACCAGGATCGTCCTGTCGGTCATATCATGCCTCCTTGTGCGCGAGGAGTTCAGGACCGCCCTCCGGTTCCGAAGCCTCGTTGATGTCGATGATCTGGCCGACTCCCGCCAGATATTCCTTGGTCCTGTATTTGGTGATTTTCATGATTCTGCCCGTCAGCATGCCGATCCGCTCGCTCGCTATCTTGATGTTCTTCAGCAGGTCGTATCCGGGGTCTGCGGGGGATAGATCCATCAACAGCAGTTCCGAAAAACCCAGAACGCTCTGCACCGGCTGGTTGAGTTCGTGACAGACGGCGCCGGCCATCTCCAGCACCCCCTGGAGCTTTTTCTTTTGCGCCAGCGCGGCTTGCAGCTCCAGCATGCGACGTCCCGCGTTGAGGCGGGCGCGCAGTTCCTCGTTGTCGGGAGGCTTGGTGAGATAATCATCCCCCCCTGCCTCCAGCCCCTCGACGATGTCTTGAGGCTCTCCCTTCGACGTCAAAAGAAGGATGAACAGCGGCGACTCGCGCTCCTGAGCCCGCAGCTTGCGACAGAGTTCCGGGCCGCTCATCTCCGGCATCACCCAGTCCACCACCGCCAGCTGTGGAGCCTCGGGTTCCTGAAGCCTCTCCCAGGCCTGGCGCCCGTCGTCTGCAGGCACTACTTCGTATCCCCATCGGGTTAGCACCCCCGACAAAAGGGTGCGGGTGGTGAGATCGTCTTCGGCAACCAGAATCTTCATGACGGGGTCTCTCCGGTTCGTTCTCGTCGAAAAAGTGTCACCTCCGATGAATGCCGGCAGCACATTGGCAGGAGGCAGAGAGGCAACGCTAGCGAAAGCCCTGTTCCTGCAGGGGAGCGAAGTCGCGCAGCCTGCGGTGGATCGGCAGACATCCCCGCTGATATCCCTCTTTCCAGGCTTCAACCCAGGTTCTGTCGAACGGTAGCCGATCCATGGCGTCGCAAGTCATGGTGACGTCGTAGGGGATGGCCTTCAGTTCCAGAAGCCCGTCGTTCAGCACCGCGTAGCAGGCCAGGTTTCCGCCCAGCCGCTGCTGTCCAATGCTGCCCGGATTGACGATTGTCCTGCCGGCGTGAAAACGGCGGAACTGGACGTGCGAGTGGCCGATGAGTACCCAGGGTTCGGGGAATGACGCTGTCAATTGGGCAAAAACCTCTCTGGAACTATCGGGCCACAGACGTTGACCCCATGCGGGAGACAACTCACCGTGCATCAACCGCAGCGGCCGTCCCGATCGTTCGAGCCGACGCGAATCCTCAAACCCGGCCATGAAGAGGAGGTTGGCCGATGAGATCTGTCGCCGCGTCCACTGTTTCCAGCGTTCGTGGATCTTCGCCGCCTCGGTGGAAAGATCAATCCCCAGAATCTCCCGGTCGTGATTGCCCATCAGAAAGACTCCATCGAGGGTGGAGAGCAGATCGAGGACCTCATCCGGCTGCGGTCCTCCAACCACGGCATCTCCGAGGAAGAGGATCTCGTCCCAATTGCCCTCGCAGCTCAGAACAGCTTCCAGGGCGGCCAGGTTGGCGTGAATATCGGCGAGAATCAGAGATTTCATGGGCTACTCCACCAGATCGAGTGGGGATATCTCAAATAATCGGAGTATTGATTGCGGCCAATCGGGGCCATTTATAGCAGTCGGTTCTACCAGTGTGCAAAGCGGATGCCAGAGTGGATGAATTCCAAAAAAAATCAATCGGATCGGATTTATCTGCATAGATTGAATTCGAGTGGGTTGCCGAGGAAAGAAGATTTGGCCATTTCACACTTTCATATCGCCATTTCACCCCCCTTCAAAGGGCATCACCCGTCCAGCACTTCGCGTATCTTGCCCGCAAGCACTTCCAGTAACAGTGGTTTCTGCAGGATCCCGTCCACCTCCTCGAAATCATCCTCCCTCGTCACATGGCCGCTGAAGAGGATGACCTTAACCCGGGCATGGATGGCACGCAGTTCATCCAATACCTCTTGTCCGGACATTTTGGGCATGGACAAATCCAGCAGAATCAGATGAATCCGGTCCTGCTCCCGATGCAATATCTCCAGACCTTCCGGACCGTCCTCCGCCTCCAGTATGGAGTAACCGAGTTGCTTCAGCGTGTGTCGGGTGGCTTTTCGAACGGTCTCCTCATCGTCGATAATCAGAATCGTCTCCGTCCCCTGCGGCAACTCCTCGCCCTTTACTTCTTCTTGGCAAACACCCTCCCCCTCGGCTACGGGCAAAAAGATCGAGAACGCCGTACCTGCACCCCATTCGCTTTCGCACTCGATCCAACCATCGTGCTGTTTTGCGATGCCAAAGACGGTGGAGAGTCCCAAGCCGGTGCCTTTCTCGGGATCTTTGGTGGTGAAGAACGGCTCGAAAATGCGCTTCCGAGTCTCCTCTTCCATGCCAACACCGTTATCCGACACGCGCACCCGGATATAGGATCCCGGGGCAACTCCCAAAGGCAGTTCCTCCGTTCGGACCGCATCGGCTTCGATGCAAAGGAGAGGCTTGTTTCTTTCCGCCGCTTCAAGCGCATCCCGTGCGTTGATACACAGATTCAGGAAAACCTGCTCTAGCTGACCGGCATCGCCCATGATGAAAGGCAGATCGTGCAGTGACGCGGAAATCTCGATCTTTGGGTCGAACATCTTCCGGCAGACACTGATCGTCTCTTCCAGCACCACGCCGATCTCGATATTCCGGTAATCGGGCTGAGCCTTCTGCCGAAAAAAGGCCATGAGCTGCTGGATCATGGCGGCTACTCGCTGGCCGGCATTCAGGGCTTCTTGAAAGGGAGCTTTCTGATCGTCATCCACTCCCATCATACCCATCTCGAGATACCCCAGGACTCCCTGTAGCATGTTGTTGACATTGTGCGCGACCCCGGCCGTGAGCTGACCCATATTCTCCATCTTCTGCGCCTGGTAGAGCTGTTTTTCGAGCTGGGCCCGCTCCCGGGCGCTCCGCTCGGCCTCCCGGGACAATTCCTCAATTTTTTCCTCCAGCCGCTGGTCTTTGGCCGCCAGGATCTTCAGATAGCTCACCTGTTGCCGCATCTCGTCCAGTTCGAGTATCAACTGCTCCTGGGTTTTCTCCCGATCTCCCTCCCGGCAGGCGGATTCGAAGTCGATAATACGAGCATCCAGCGCATAATCCTTCGTCACGTATTTCGTAGCTGATTCCATCTTGCGAACGATGTCGACAATTTGCGTGGACAATTTTGTAATCAGCTCCAGGGAATCGCGCAGGGGATGATCGGGCTTCATCTCCCACAGCAGCAATTCGGTCGTCCCCAAAAGGCCGGTCAGGGGCTGGTTGATCTCGTGGGCGGCGGCTCCCGCCGTTTCGAGCATCACCTGTGTTTTCTCCGCCTGCCGCTGCGCTTTTTGCGCTTCCTCCAATTCCGCAGTGAGTTCTACCACACTGCGGTACGTCTCCGACAATTCGACCTGGAGCCGTTCGTTTTCCACACTCAGGCTGGTAACATCCTCCGCTACAGCGATCCGGAATGAGTTGTGAAGTATTTAGAGATTTGATATGTTTGGATTCCGAGATGGCTTATCATTTTCCCCGCTCAGCAAGAGGAGACCGATGGCATCCTTTCTCTCCTTGGATGAATT
>Ga0233431_1000639_pt1 | contig 73184 bp, 65 predicted proteins | sample SI_118_April2016_FD_179867 | JGI IMG/M metagenome (GOLD analysis project Ga0233431, IMG submission 179867) | Seawater microbial communities from Saanich Inlet, British Columbia, Canada - SI_118_April2016_200_MG | ecosystem: Environmental > Aquatic > Marine > Inlet | place: Canada: British... | reverse complement strand
AATTGACTTGTTACTTTCATAATATTTCATGGATTGTTTAATAAAATTCATAGAAAAATTTAAACTAAATTAGCCACTATTGACAATAGTATTTTTATTTGTTGTTGTAAAATGAGAAAGTCCTGTTCAGGTAGATGGTGGATCAGAGTTTATGAAAGATTTTGAAACAGAATGCGCAAAACTGAATATTCCACTTTATGTTCTGCCTCCCAAAAGACCGCAGTTTAATGGCGGAGTAGAGCGGGGTAACAGAATATTCAGAGATGATTTCTATGAAAGAAAAGATCTCCTCGCTGATTCTATCGGGGCTTTTAAAAACGAACTCAAAAAAGCTATAGATAAATATAATACCTACAGACCACATTTTAACTTGAAAGGGATGACTCCTTATGACTATTATATACAACTATCTGCAGTGGCCTGAGAGTCTCATATGTTGTGAACTACTACAATTTTAAGGAAGGGTCTTGACATTTCTTAATTTAGCTATATATCAAGGTATAGAAAAACTAAATATAAGGAGTGAACTATGAGTTTAAGACCATTACATGACCGAGTTGCAGTTGAAGTCGATGAACAAGAGGAAAAAACTGCAGGTGGTATCATTATTCCAGATAATGCTAAAGAAAAACCAATTAGAGGTAAAGTCGTTGCAAAAGGCGAAGGTGCTTTAGATACTTCAGGTAAAAGAATCACTATGGATGTCAAAATTGGTGATAAAGTACTTTTTGGCAAATGGTCTGGTACCGAAGTTGAAATTAGCGGTAAAAAATTTCTTGTTATGAAAGAGTCAGATATCATGGGAGTTTTAAGTTAATTTAAATAATAAATTTAATAATCATAAATTAAAGGAAGTAAATTATGTCAGCTAAACAAATCGAACACGGAGCAAAGGCTCGTGATTTAATGATGCAGGGAGTAAATATTCTTGCAGACGTAGTAAAAGTAACACTAGGGCCGAAAGGTAGGAATGTTGCTTTAGAAAAAAGCTTTGGTGCACCAAGACTTACAAAAGACGGTGTAAGCGTTGCTAAAGAAATTGATCTGGGTGACGAACATAAATACCAAAATATTGGTGTGCAACTTATGAAGTCAGTTGCAAGCAAAACCAACGATATTGCTGGTGACGGTACAACTACAGCAACTGTTCTCGCTCAAGCCATTGCAAAAGAAGGAATCAAATTTGTTGCTGCAGGAATGAATCCAATGGATTTAAAACGTGGTATTGACCAAGCAACTAATGTAGTGGTTGAGAATTTGAAAAAATGCAGTAAAAAAATCAGCTCTAAACAGGAGATTGCACAGGTTGCAACAATTTCTTCTAATGGCGACAAAGAAATTGGTGATAAAATTGCAGAAGCAATGGAAGAAGTAGGCTCTGAAGGTGTGATCACAGTTGAAGAAGCTACAGGATTCAAGTTCGAAATCAATATCGTAAAAGGTATGATGTTTGATCGTGGTTTCTTATCACCATATTTTGTAACTAATAGCGAAAAAATGGTTTGTGATCTTGAAAAGCCTTATATCTTAATTTTTGAGAAAAAACTAACAAGCTTACAGCCAATGGTTCCATTACTAGAAGCTGTAGTACAATCTAGCCGTCCTCTTCTCATAATAGCGGAAGACATTGAAGGCGAAGCTCTTGCAACACTAGTTGTAAATAAGCTACGTGGCGGTTTAAAAGTTTGCGCAGTAAAAGCTCCTGGCTTTGGAGACAGAAGAACAGCAATGCTAGAAGATATTGCTATTCTAACTAATGGTCAGGTAATTAGTGAAGACCTAGGCATGAAACTAGAGAATGTTACACTAGATATGCTTGGTTCTGCTAAGAGAGTTACTATCAATAAAGAAGACTCAACAATCGTTGACGGCGAAGGCGACAAAGCAGCAGTTGATGCGCGTTGTAGTCAAATCCGTAAGCAGATTAAAGAGACTACTTCAGACTATGACAAAGAAAAGCTACAAGAACGACTTGCAAAACTTTCCAGTGGCGTTGCGGTACTAAAAGTTGGTGGTGCAACTGAAATAGAAGTGAAAGAAAAGAAAGATCGTGTTGAAGATGCGCTTAACTCTACAAGAGCTGCGGTAGAAGAAGGTATTGTTCCCGGTGGTGGAATTGCTTTATTTTACTCAGCAGAGGTTTTAAACGATTTAAAAGTTGAGAACCGTGATCAAAGCGCAGGAATTGACATCATTAGATTTGCTTTGCAAGCTCCTCTTCGTCAAATCGCGGAAAACTCAGGTCGTGATGGAGCGGCTGTGGTTGCGAAACTACTTGGCAGTAAAGACAAGGACTTCGGTTTTAATGCACAAACTATGGAGTATGTAAACATGACCAAAGCTGGAATCGTAGATCCAACTAAAGTAGTACGTGCAGCATTGCAAGACGCAGCATCTGTAGCAGGATTGTTGATTACAACAGAAGCTATTGTAACTGACAAGCCAGAAAAAGAAAAAGCACCCGCTGGAATGCCTGCAGGCATGGACGGTATGGGTGGCATGGGAGGAGGTATGGGAGGTTTCTAACTTTCCCGTCGTCTCTCTCATCTCAGAAAGACAAATAAATCAGGAGATCCAAATACATAATTTGGGTCTCCTTTTTTTGTTAAACACACTCGTGCTTTATCATTGTGCTAATTCAATACATCAAATCAAAGAATTGGACATTCGATTAATAATGCTGTGAATGATTAAGAAAAATCACTTTTTAACGTGCGAAAAGCGTAAAGGTATGATAATACTGACAAGTTATTGCTAATTAAAATTATAAATTCAAATTATGCCGAAGATTATTTTTGTCCTTAAGGACGGTACAGAGAAAGAGGTAGATGCACCATTAGGACTTTCAGTTCTTGAAATTGCTCATAAAAATAATATAGAGTTAGAAGGGGCTTGCGAGGGTTCACTTGCGTGCTCTACATGTCATGTTGTAATCGACAAGGCTTTTTATGATAAATTAGATGAACCTTCAGAGGACGAGGAAGACATGCTGGATCTTGCGTTTGGTTTAACTAGCACTTCGAGACTTGGCTGTCAAATTAAAATGACTGAAAAATTAAATGGACTAAGAGTTAAATTGCCCGCTGCCACAAGAAATATCATGGTTAGTAATAATGTTTAAAGCATTCAAGAGCATGATAAAGTGGGGAGGGATCATTGCAATATGTTATTCTGTCCTTTGGTACGCCTGGGGACATTATATAAAAATTCACCTAAAAGAAATAATATCCGAATCTTTGCAAAAGTACTCCACTGTTAATTATGATTCGGTGGAATTCAAAGGTTATCCTTTCTCGTTTTACTATACTATAAAAAATCTGACTTTAGTCTCAAAAAATAAATCCAACTCAGAAACGGCATTATCTTTTCGTACAGTTGAGATATCATCTGATGTGGCGGTTAAGAATTTTAAAATCGACATAGATCATCCTCTGCATATTAGCATTAACAATAAGGATGTTTATTTTGTAAAATGGGATGAAGGTTCAAGAATGAATATTAAATTAAAAAAATCATTATTAGAACAATTATTGACTTATCAAAAGTTTGAATCAAAAATAAGCTCCTTTTTTTACTTTGATTCCGGTTATAATGTTTTAGATCAAAACCTGAATAAGATTGTATTTATTTCACATAATAACAGGATAAAGATACGCACAGATGAAGCATCTAATTATATAGAATATAAAATTCTCATAAACCTAAATGGAGAAGGAGGAGCAGATTCACCACCTTACGCTATGGGAGAACAACGTTTGAATGTAGATATGAGGTACAAGGTTTATAGACAGGGTGATAAGGAGATTAACTTCGTAGATGATGCCGATATACTTTTTCATAAATTTCAATTAAAATCAGAAAAATGCAAAGTGAATATCAACGGTAACTTAAAAAGAAGCGCTTTCACAGAGAATAAGATAGGCCAAATTAATGTAGATATTATCAGTTTTTCTTCTTTCTCTAGGATTATTGATGAATTATTATATAAAAATCACGCTGAGTTATTAAAAAATTTATTTTTAAATACCTCGGAGAATAAATATGATCATCAGACAGATAAAATATCATTCTCGATAGTGGGCACAAAAAACGGCATTAAATATGGAAACATGAACAGCCAGGCTTTTTTTGTGTTAATTATGCAAACGTACCAACAATTAATGCGCGGTTAATTAGATTGATTTAACTATATCTTAACCTTTGAACTTTAGAATTCGTATTATAATTAATTTTAAGGTTTAAGATGTCAATAAAACCCTCTTCTGCGTCTCCTAGTTTTTTCTATTTTATAAAAAATCTTTTTCACTTATATTTCAACCCTGCAAAATTTTTTAGTCGCCTTGGTTTGCTGGAATCGAAATTAGCACTGCTCTTTATTACCTACTCTCTTGGAATGATGGCTACTGTGGAATTGTTAGATGTATACTTCTTAAGCGGGATTGTGAGAGATTCCTTGAATTTTAGGCTGTTTTCCAATTGGTTGTGTTATTGGAAAATGGTGCTTGTTCTAGGATTAATATTGGGACTGCTATACTGGGTTATAGGAGGATGGTGGTTTAACTTAAGAATAAAATGGAGCGGCGCTAGTAAAATTAATAACTTTCATGGTAGGATTATTTATGTTTATTCTCTCTTTATAGTAGTACTACCTATATTATTATGCGTTCTGCTTATAACAGCACTCTTCAAAAACTATATAACAATATACGACCTCTTTGTAACAGCTCATAATTCAGGTTCTATCTGGATGATTGCAACTGGATTAATGTTTGTCATCCCTCTTCTTTGGTCTATTTTTGTGAGCTATAAAGCTGTAGTAAATTGTTTTAAAGTTAGCAGGGGAAAATCCATCTTTTGGTTTGTTATTGTTCCTGCTATTTTCTATTGCAGTGAGCTCATTGCTTTTTACTTATTTTGGTTAGATTATTTAACTTATATCTAGCATATATAGAAAAATATAGTTGCTACTACACTCCCATCTAATTGATGTATACAGTATACTATATATGCTGTATACTCTCACAAATAGCAAAATGTATTGGGATGATTAATATTGCTTTGCCGGGTAAAAAAGTTTTAAGCTATGATTCAGCAATCACTGGCTTTAAAATCGCTGAAGACATTAGTAAAAGCTTAAGTAAAAACGCCATTGCTCTTTCTATAAATGGAGAACTAGTTGATTTAGACACAAAAATTACAAGCAACGCTACAGTAAAAATCATTACATCAACAGACAAAGAAGGCTTGGAAATAATTCGACACAGCGCAGCGCATATATTAGCTCAAGCAATAAAGCATTTATTTCCAGATACTCAAATTACTATTGGACCTGTAATAGAGGATGGATTCTATTATGATGTTTTACCAAAAGAGCCTTTCTCTATCGATGATTTAAAAAAATTTGAAAAAGAAATGCATAAGATTGTTAGTAGCAATCTTAAAATAACTCGTGAGCTCTGGAATAGAGATGACGCGGTGAAGTTTTTTAAAGACATGGGCGAAAATTTCAAAGCTGAAATAATTGCAGATATTCCGTCAAACGAATCTATTAGTTTATATAAACAAGGAGATTTTATTGATCTATGCAAAGGTCCACACGTTCCCTCTACAAAATTTGTAAAGCATTTCAAGCTAATGAAAGTAGCTGGAGCTTATTGGCGTGGCGATTCTAAAAACCCGATGCTACAACGTATATATGGCACCGCTTGGGCAACTAAGGAAGATTTGGATACATATTTACACAGGCTTGAAGAAGCCGAGCGCAGAGATCATCGTAAAATCGCAAAGCAGATGGATTTATTTCATATCCAAGTAGAAGCTCCGGGTATGATATTTTGGCATCCCAATGGATGGATTATATATAAGATTATCGAGGAGCATGTAAGAAAAAAATTAGTAGCACATAATTATAAAGAAGTAAGTACCCCTATATTGGTTGATAGAGTGCTGTGGGAAAAATCTGGTCACTGGGATAAATTCCGTGAACATATGTTCACCTCTGAAGACGAAGAAAAAGGAAGAATCATGGGGATTAAACCCATGAATTGCCCTTGTCATATAGAGATATTTAAAACCGACACTAGAAGCTACAGAGACTTACCGATGAGGATGGCAGAATTTGGTTCGTGCCACCGTAATGAACCTTCAGGATCTTTACACGGATTAATGCGCGTAAGAGGCATGACTCAGGATGATGGTCATATCTTTTGTACAGAAGACCAGATTATAGAGGAAACTATAAAGTTTACTGATTTAGTAAAAGAGCTATATAAAGACTTTGGCTTCACTGAAATTATCGTAAACTTTTCTGACAGACCAGAAGTTAGTGCTGGATCCGATAAAGACTGGAAAAAGGCTGAATCTTGCCTTAAAGCTGCAATTGAAGCAACTGGAATGAAGTATCAACTCAATAAAGGCGAAGGTGCATTTTACGGGCCTAAAATAGAGTTTGTATTAAAAGATGCTATCGGGCGTGAATGGCAATGCGGCACCTTACAGGTAGATTGTGTTTTACCAGAACGCCTAGAGGCTTATTATATAGACGAAGATGGAACTAAAAAGCATCCTGTAATTTTGCATCGCGCAGCTTTGGGATCATTAGAGAGGTTTATTGGTATATTGATCGAGAATTATGAGGGAAAATTTCCTTTATGGCTTGCTCCTATACAAATTTCAATTTTAACTATTACAACTGATGTTGAAGATTACGCCTCCATAATAAAGAAATATTTAGATAATAAAGGATATAGATCTAGTGTTGATAATTTTAATGAAAAAATAAATTACAAAATTAGAAAGCATTCTCTTTTAAAAACTCCAATAATGGTTATTATAGGACGTGAAGAAAAACAGAGTAACTCGATTGCTATTAGAGAATTTGGTTCAAATGATCAGATTTCTTTTAAAACCATTGAAGAGTTTAATAATTACTTACAAAAGCGTATTGCAGAAAAATCATAACTTTAAATAAAGGAGTAGACCATATCTAGAGATAAAAAAAACAGCAAGTTACAAAAAGCAAATCGTCAAATCACAGCACCTCAAGTTAGATTAATTGACCATCAGGGCAATATGCTTGGAGTTGTAGATTTTAACACTGCCTTAACCAAGGCAGAATCAGTTGGCTTAGATTTAGTAGAAATAGTACCAAACTCCACTCCTCCGGTATGTAAGATACTTGACTTTGGTAAATATAAATATGAATCAAAGAAAAAGTTACAAAATGCCAAAAAGAAACAGAAAGTAGTTGCTATCAAAGAAATAAAACTTAGACCCAATATTGGCACACATGATCTAGAAGTAAAATTAAAACATATAAGAAAGTTCATTTCTCATGGCGAAAAAGTAAAAATTACTCTAAGATTTAAAGGAAGAGAGATTTCACACCGTGAGCTAGGAATGGATTTAGTTAATAAAGTAGTTGACGAAATATCAGATATAGCTCAAGCTGAAATTGAGCCTAAAATAGAAGGCAGGCAAATTATTGCTATGCTTATAGCTAAAGTAACTATCTAGAGGTTAGTATGCGTATTAAATCTGTTATTATATCACTCATAACACTGCTAATAGTCTGCACAGTAAATGCACAACCAAAAAAAGAAGACTTCTTAGTCAAAACAAGGGGTGGTTTTTTTAAAACAAATGAAACAGTTAGCGCTGGTAGTGGTGGCACAACTACTACACCCAAATTTAACAATGGTTACGGAGCAGAGCTTGCATTAACTTATTTGTTTACTGAAAATGTAGCGGCAGAAATTGCTGGTGGATATCTTGCAACAGAATTCACATCAACTGGTATAAATAAAATTGTCAATGCAATACCTATAACAGCAACGGCGCAATTTTATCTTCCTATTTATGATAAAATGATTCCTTATGTAGGGGCTGGTTATTCTCATAGCTTTTTCTTCAATGAACCTGCAAATGTTAAAATATCTAGTGCAGGTGCTATAGTAATACAGTGTGGTATAGATTTATATTTCCTAGAAACTCTATTCCACAGTCCTTCTTTCCATAACGTTGGAATAAATGTTGATCTAAAATATAGACTAAGCCCTCACCATAACGTCACTATAGGGGGCGAAATATTCAGAAATGAGCTCTCGAGCCTTACTATAATGGGTGGTGTCGCAGTTCCGTTTTAATTCTTCGATTTTGCACGCTTCTCTATAACACAACTTTTTAGTGCAAAGTAAAAATATAATATAGAGATAATAAAAATCAGATTTATTTTTAATGGCGAATACAATGCAGCTTGAAATTCTGTAAATGAATATCTTGTCAAATATAGATAGACATTAGCGGTAGCATCGATAATAAGTGGAGGGAACGTAGCGAACACTGCCACACGAGAGAGAGACTTGAACTTTAGATCACATACAATAACCTTACCGTACACTCTACCCAATAAAGCAAAAATAATAAGCTTTAGTGCTATAAAAAATAAAGTTGTTAAGGTAGTTATGAGATAAAATATAAAAACTACAGAAAATAACATATTCCGCATTGCTTCCATTTTATCTTTTAAAAAATCATGGGCTACTACCGTATCGGTGGGGAAAAAGTTACTAAACTTCAATGTTTGATTATATGACTTATACAATAAAAACACCCCCTCTTTATTAATAAAAATAGGTATTTTCATTTGCTCATACTTACTAGGAAATGCAGCAGTATCAATTACTACTATTTTTTCTTTATCTCTTGAGTAACCAAATACTGGCTCTTCTCCTTCTACAAACAACAATCCTTTTTTTACATGCATGGTGGGAAATTGATTGATTATAAATGCAACTTCGCTTTCATCTGCAGAAGGATAGTTTAATATTTTATAAAAAAACCCATATAAAGGCACAATAAAAGCAAGATTGCAGAATAAAATAAGAACCAAAAGATATGTAACCTTAAACCCTGTGAGATTATGATATACATCACGATAAAATTCTTTTGAATAGAACGAAAGTTTTAATATATGAAGAATTCTAATAAAATTCATTAATTCACTATTTTGTCATCTTGTAAAAGGGCTCTTTATAGACTATAAATATACAATAAACTTTGTAAAGAGAATAAAAATGTCAGTTAAAATAGCAATAAATGGTTTAGGCAGGATAGGCCGTTGCATAATAAGAGCAGTTATTGAGAGCAAATCAGAAGATATAAGGATAGTTGCAGTTAATGGAACTGCTTCACCTGAAGACTATGAAGTGCTACTAAAATATGATTCAGTACATGGAAGATTATCAGATAACCTCTCAATAGAGGGTGATATCATTAATATAGGAAATCAAAGAATCAAACTATTTTCTGAACGCGACCCCGCTCTTATCCCATGGGACCAAACCGATGCTGAAATAGTATTTGAGTGCACCGGTAAATTTAAAACTAAAGCGGACACATTAAAACACTTAAAAGGTAAGGTTACAAAAGTGATAATCTCTGCACCAAGTGATGATGCTGATGCAACTATAGTTTGTGGAGTCAATGAAGATAGCTTAAAGCCAGAGCACCAGGTTATTTCAATAGGATCTTGTACAACCAATGCATTAGCTCCTATTTTAAAATTACTTCATCATAATATAGGGATAGAATCTGGGTATATGACAACTATCCACGCATATACTACTGATCAAAAACTTCTTGATAATAGACATAAAGATATTAGAAGAGCCAGAGCATGTGCTTTATCAATGATACCAACATCCACTGGAGCAGCTAAGGCAATTGGACTAGTTATACCTGAGCTTGCTGGGAAATTTGCTGGATCCGCAATCAGAGTTCCTGTGCCTAATGTATCAATGATAGATTTATCATTTATTGCCAAGGCGCCAACATCTAAAGAGCAAATCAATGCAATTATTGCAACTGCAGCGCAAAGAGAAATGAAAGATATTGTGTCTGTCGCTTCACATAAACTAGTATCGATTGATTTTAACCATAATCCCAATAGCAGTATCTTTGACCCCTTTGAAACAGAGGTAGTAAATAAAACTCTTGTGAGAATCGTTTCGTGGTACGATAATGAGTGGGGTTTTTCAAACCGCATGCTAGATGTTGCTAAAATATTCAGTAAAGTAAAAGAATCAAAATGTTATCAAACATTAGAACAATAAAAGACTTAGACGTTAATAACAAAAAAGTCTTAGTCAGGGCTGATTTAAACCTACCTATAGTACACGGTAAAATTACTGACCTAACTAGATTAACAAGAATAATACCCACTTTACAATACCTGCTCGAAAATAACGCTAAAGTCATTCTAATTTCGCATTATGGTCAACCAAAGGGAAAGTTTGTTTTGGATCTGTCTTTATCTCCGGTAGTAGACGAACTCAGCAAAGCACTGCAAGGACTAAATGTACTATTCGATGTTGATATTTTAGCTGATTCTACAAAATCAAGAATTGATCAACTAGAGCCCGGGAATTTATTACTAATAGAAAACTTACGTTTTCACCCAGGAGAAGAATTAAACGATCTAGAATTTGCACGACAAGTCGCCGAGCTTGGTGATATATATGTTAACGAAACCTTTTCATGTTCGCATAGAGAACATGCTTCTATCGTGTCATTACCAAAATTTTTACCTGGAATCGCAGGTCTGCTTTTATTTGAAGAACTTGAAAAATTACAAGAACATTTAACAACTCCTACTAAAAAAGTCATGTCAATAACTGGCGGATCTAAGATTTCATCAAAAATCAATATGCTGACTGCTCTAGTAGAAAAAACAGACTACTTGGTTATCGGCGGCGCAATGGCTAATACATTTTTAAAAGCAAAAGGACATAGCATTGGCAACTCATTATATGAAGAGAATTATATAGACACGGCTTTATCTATTTTAAATAAAGCCACTAAATCCAATTGCGAAATAATTTTACCAACGGATATGATCACTGCAAAAACATTCACACCCAATGCATCTTACCAAGTTAGATCATTATCCAATATTCCAGATGACGAAATGATATTAGATATAGGGCCTAAATTTCTAGCTACTATAATTTTCAAATTAGATGAAGTAAAAACCGTTATCTGGAATGGTCCTCTAGGTGCTTTTGAGCATAAACCATTTGATCTAGGAACTACAACCATATCAAGAGCCATAGCTGCAGCGACTTTAAATCAGGGCTTAATTAGCATTGCCGGAGGAGGAGATGTGGTATCAGCGATTAACAGCTCGGGATTGAGTGATAATTTTACCTATATTTCTACTGGAGGAGGTGCTTTCCTTAAGTGGATAGAAAACCAAACACTACCAGGCATTGAGGCCTTAATTGAAAACGCTAAAATCTATGGATGTGTCTAAAAGTGATTTAGTTATTTGACAATAGGTTGATATAGAATTATAAATTGAGTACCTGTTTTATAATAGTATTGGGGCGTAGCCAAGTGGTAAGGCAACGGGTTTTGATCCCGTCATGCGTAGGTTCGAATCCTACCGCCCCAGCCAACCAAAAAAGTATTCCAGTTTTAAAGCAAAAATTCACATACCACAGGAACATGATCTGAAGGTTTTTCTAATCCTCTCATTTTATCATGTATCTCTGTTGTTTTAAGTATATCAACAGCTTCTGGCGAAAGCAGAATATGATCTATCAGCATTCCTCTGTTGCGTTGCCAGGCCCCTCTGCGATAATCCCACCAACTGAACTCTTGATCTTTAGGGTTGGTTACTCTGAAGGCATTATAAAATCCCAAATTGATTAATGAGCGGAATTTTTTTCTAACTGATAAATGACACAAAATTGAATCTTGTGTTGCGTCTGCGTTGTAGCTGTCTATCTCTTCGGGCGCAATATTAAAATCACCACCAATTATTATTTTTTCTTCTAACCGTAGCAGGTTCTCACAATGCTCCTTCAGAGCATCAAGAAATTCTAACTTATGTTTGAATTTGGGTGAGTCTAGGTCTTCGCCATTTGGCACATATACAGATGCGACTCTAATTGCAGTTTGTGGTATGCTTATCACTGCTTCTATATATCTCGCTTGCTCGGGAAGCGGATTCCCAGGCAACTTTATTATAAATTCATCAATGGGAAATAGACTTAAAATTGCCACACCATTAAACCCCTTTTGTCCATGAATAGCCAAATTATAACCAAGTTCCTCCACCTCCTCTTTGGGAAAATTTTTATCCTCACATTTTATTTCTTGTAATAAAAGAACTTCAGGCTTGTTCTGCTTTAGCCAAGTAATTAACTGACTTTTCCGCATATTGATAGAATTGACATTCCAGGTAGCTATTTTCATTTTACTAAACCACTTTATCTATTAGCACTATACCTTTTTTTAATTGCGATTGACAAGCTATTGTAATCAATATATTTTCCTTTGAATAACTGCATGGAGAATTTATGAAGAAGGTTTTAGGCGTTTTTGCTGCATTATGCTTTTGCATAATATCCCCGCTCTCATTTGCTGGGCAAGGGACATCATCAAATAATATATTAGACAAGGTAAACAACCAATTTGGCATCACAGCTTCTGGCAAATATTTCAAATACGAAGAAGCGGGCTTGATGAAATCTTATGGAATCATGCCTGGGATTGATGTTTTCTCTAATAATACATTTGGCAAAAATTTCTACTTTGCTGCCAATCTGGGTTATCATGCAGGTACTAGTACTTATGATGGAGGTATATACCATATATCGCCAACAACACTAACAATTGAGCCCTATTCTACTAAAAATGAGAAATTTTCGGTATTTCATACAGACATCAAATTAGGATATATAGTACATCAAGCTAATAATTCTCAATTGATCCCATATTTAGGAATAGGAACAAGGACATACCGAACTTCAACACCTTTTCCTTCTTTTGTAACAAAAAGAACTACTAGAAATGGACATTACCTTATTGGAGCTATTTATAATATTGCTGTTAACGATAATCTTGTTGTTTCTCCAGAAGTTTCTATCGGCAGTACTTTTGGGGGGAAAGTTGGGTATGATGAATGTTCTAATCTTAGTAACCGATGTTATAATTATGACTTAAACGATGGCATCTATTACAGTTTAGGTGTTAAGGCTAATTATTTTGTTACCGATAATATTAGCGTTAATGGGGCTGTAGGTTATAAGCATTATAAATTTGGTAAGAGTAAAAATCAGCACCTCAGACAATACGGATATGTATCCTCTGAACCAAAAAGCACTAATGATGATTTTTCAGCCGGGCTTGGTTTAAGTTATCACTTTTAAAAGGTTTTAGAAAATTAAGAAGATGTGATATATGTAGGACACTTAGATATAGATTCTACAAAAACAAGGTAAGCTTTACTTGCTATAAATGTAGTTGATAAGCATAATAAAGTTAAAGAATTATATCCTTCTATAGCTAATAATATGCAGTCTATTATAACCAGCCCTTCTCCAGATGCACTAGCATTAAAAAAGATTATGCTTCCACAACCTTTATCAAAAAAACAGCATGACACTAAATAAATTATATATCTCCCTATTGATAGTTTTAAGCGTTTCTTCTTGCGCACATATAAATAAAAAAACACCTGAACAAAATATGCTTGCTTTTAAAACTGGAAAAGTTGCTGCTGTGATTAGCGGATGTCGCCTTGAAGTAGTTGAGCATAATTTGATATTTCCTAATAAATCATATCTAATTAATTGTACTGCAAAATGGCAGCGGCTGTCAGGTGGTGCTGTCGCTTCTTTTGATGGAGAGCATGACATAGCTTTTATTCCTCCAGGCACATACAGATTTAAAAGTTTTAGTGGCAATTTTGAAGACAGAGATTACAGTTACTACACTCAGAATAAAGATTCACTTTTTCTTACAGATTTTTCGGTTAATGGAGGGGATGTTGTATATATAGGAAATTTATTTATTGATACCACAGGTACAAAGCAGTTATTGCATTCATTAACGCCTGTTTACTATAAAGGTTCGGTTATTAAGAATTGGTTAGGTAATAACTATCTAGGTTTAGTACATAAATTAAAGAATAAAGATATAGCTTTTAATGGGAGAGCTAAGATTGCTAGAAAGTGGTTTCCTATGCTAGATAATTAGTTGTTATTATGGCCTTATAGAAAACAAATAGCTTGTTTTCATTTTTTCTTTACATATATAATATCGCCCTTAACATCAACTACTAGTACTTTTGTGCCTACTGACAAGTTGTGATTTATAGCTCCAGGTACGATGTGTGCTCTTATTTTCATTCTAGACCATTTCACATAGCCTAACTCCCCTTCCCTTAAGCGCTCATTGCATACAACTGCTGTTGTACCTATTATGTTAGCGAATTTTCGAGCTGTTTTAGAGGCACCAAATCTCTTAAGAGGCCACCATAATATTGCCCCCCAGGCTATGGTTAACATGAAAAAATAAAACACATCTTCTGTAAAGTTCACAGTTATTACTTTTATTTCTAAAAGCAAGAAAACAGTAAAGGCAGCACATCCCGCAAATAAAAAACCCACTCCTTGGATAAAAGATACTTCTAAGACAAGAAAGAAGATGCCAATTAAAAACCAATAGAACGCTTGTGATAATCCAAACATTTGTTGTGCTTACTATTCTATAATACAATAAACGTAACACATAAACTCTCCACACTCAACTCAGAATTGTACAGCGCCTTGATATGGGGTTATTATTTTATAACGATACTTCGGTTTTTGTGTGTTTCTTTGCTATGTCTTTAAAAACCATAAGTTCTGTATTTGAAAAAGATGTAAATTTTTTGAATGTAGGATCTAGAGTTTCCTTGTCACGAAAGTTCTGTATTACATATTTTTTTGTTCCTTTACAGAAATTAGCAATATCCTCTATCTCATCTTTGTCATGAATTCCTTTTATAACAGTCGTTCTAAATTCAGAATCGATATTTGAATTTAAAATTAAATCCCTGGATTGCTCAATTTTAGAAAAATCAACATCTACTCCACAAATAAGGGAATACTTCTTTTTTGATGACTTTATATCCATTGCAACATAATCAATCAATTGGGCTGCTAAGATTTGTTTTAGTACCTCTGGTTTGAATCCATTAGTATCTAATTTAATTAAAAAACCCTTAGATTTTATTTTTTGTAAAAACTCAATAATTCCTGGCTGAATTGTGGGTTCGCCACCACAAATTACCACTCCATCTAAAAGATTACGTCTTTCATCTAAAAATTGAAAAATGCTAGATTCAGAGATTATCTTATTTTTTGAGAATTCATCTTTTTGAGGTTTTACAAACTGAGCATTATGACAATAACCACATTTGAAATTACAACCAAGTGTAAATAAAATACAAGCTATTTTCCCTGGAAAATCAAGAAGAGTAAAGGGTTCTATTCCTGCTATTAACATGATTTTACGATTTATTTTTTAGAAATTCTTCTATTTCGTAAATTTCAGAACTTCGGAAAATTTCTTGATTTTTATCATGGACTATAAAAGTTGGGGCTGATGTAAGATTATTTTTTGCTACCTCTTCTCTGAAATCTTCAGAATTCTCATCTAATATTTTGCCACTAAACTTTACTTTGTCTTTAACGAAAGATTTCATAGCAGGACATTTATTACAGTGGGTTGTAGTAAATAAAATATAATGCATTTTAAATAATGTTTTTTCTAAGGTTGATACACATTTGTCTTATTGCGGATCATACGCATACTCAGCTTTAAAATGATTCCGCGAATAATGCTCTGATTTCTTGCCGATATTAAAGTGAGAAACTGGCCTATAGTATCCCATGACCCTTGTCCATATCTCGCATTTAGTGCGTTTCTTGAATAACTCACTATTTGCTTCTTCCAGTTGCTCTTTAGCATTTTCTTTTTTTCTTTTAGAGTCAAATTTCAACCTGGTTTCAATGTCTTCCTTTATCCCCTGATAACCAATTTCTTCGTCACAACGCGGACAAAAATCATGCTCTCCTACTAAATGCCCATGTTTTGGACATATTGAAAAAGTAGGGGTAATCGTTACGTACGGTAAGCGAAAGTTGGTTAAAGCCTTTTTTAATAAGTCTTTACACATTTGAACATTAGGAACCCTTTCACTTAAATATAAATGTAAAACTGTTCCTCCGGTATATTTGGTTTGTAACTCATCCTGCTTAGTTAAAGCTTCAAAAGGATCTTTACTATACTCCACCGGCAATTGCGAAGAATTAGTATAGTAAGGAGCTTCGTCAGTGCCAGCACATATTATATCCGGGAAACGACTTCGATCTTCTTTAGCGAGTCTATAAGTGGTACCCTCAGCTGGAGTTGCTTCTAGGTTATATAAATTTCCAGTTTCTTCCTGGAATTGCGCTAACCTTTCTCTCATAAATAATAGTACTTCTTCAGCAAATTTATGTCCTTCTTGAGTTGTAATATCATATTTATCGTCAGAAAAATTTCTAATAGCTTCATTTATGCCATTAATACCAATTGTTGAGAAATGATTATTAAAATGCCCAAGGTATCTTTTGGTATAAGGAAATAATCCTCTATCCAGCCACTTTTTAATTTCCTTCCGTTTAATTTCCAAAGAAGTTTTTGCTAAGTCCATTACATAACCTAGTCTTTTATAAAAAGCCTCTTTATCCCCCTTGAATAAATAACCTATCCTCGCCGCTGATATAGTTACTACTCCGAGTGAACCAGTCATCTCGGCTGATCCAAACAAACCATTTCCCCTTTTTAAAAGTTCTTTTAAATCCAATTGTAATCTACAGCACATTGAACGAACATGATGCGGAGAAAGATCAGAATTGATAAAGTTTTGGAAATAAGGCACTCCATATTTAGCTGTCATCTCAAAGAGTGCATCTGTTTTTTTATTATTCCAATTAAAATCTTTAGTAATATTATAAGTAGGAATAGGGAAGGTAAATACTCTACCTTTTGCATCACCTCGTGTCATCACCTCTATATAGGCACTATTAATCATGTCCATTTCTTTCTGCAGCTCACCAAAGGTAAAGTCAAAATACTTTCCTCCTAATTTTAGACGTTTCGATTTCAAATCCTCTGGGCAAACCCAGTCTAGAGTAATATTAGAAAACGGTGTTTGGGTTCCCCAACGGGAAGGAACGTTTAAGTTAAATACAAAACTTTGTATATTTTGTAGAACGTATTTATAGATTTTTTTATTAATGAAATCCTGTCTTTGCTCACTATCTTTAAAGTTATATATATCCTCTGAATCGATTTCTTTCTCTAGTTCTAAGGCATATTTTTTTACAAAAGGAGCTAAATAAGTATCAAAGCTTGAAAATGCTTGAGCACCCGCCCATTCATTTTGTAATGTTCCCAAAAAGTTTACCATTTGTGATACTGCTGTAGATAAGTGCTTAGGAGGAGAAGATTCTATTTTGTCGGAAATGCCGTTAAATCCTTCTTCTAATAAGGCTCTCAAACTCCAGCCAGCACAATAACCAGAAAATATATCTAAATCATGGATGTGCATATCCGCGTTTCTATGTGCTTCGCCTACTGCTTTTGGGTAAATGTAGGACAACCAGTAGTTTGCTGTAATTTTCCCGGAACTATTTAAAATCATTCCTCCCAAACTATACCCCTGATTTGAGTTAGCATTTACTCTCCAATCAAGCTTATTTAAATATTCTGAGATAGTATTGTTTACATTAACTATAACATCTTTAGTTACTCTAGATTGTGCGCGTTTTTCTCTATATAAAATATAAGCTTTTGCACTATCTGCATATCCAGCTTTAATTAGTGTGTTTTCTACAACATCTTGTACTTCTTCAACGGTAGGGATGGTTTTACCAAACCTATCTTCTAAAATATCAACTATTTTTTTAGTTAGCGCTTTAGGCAAAGATAGATCGTTATTCCCAATCTCGCGCATTGCTAAGGAAATTGCGGTTTCTATTTTTTGAGGGACAAACTTAACAATCTCATCGGTACGAAGTTTTATTCTTATAGGCATCTTTCCCTCTCTTTAATTGGTATATAAAATGAACAATTGATAACAAACAGCTATTATTTAATTATATGGGCTGCTGTCCTAAAGATCAAGATTTATTGAATTTGTATAGCATCTAATATTTAAAAACGCAGATAACTTAGTGTTACTTACACACATTAGTTTTATCCCATACTCCTTCAGTAGGAGGACCTAATGAATCAATTTGCACCAAGCCTAACTTTGAGATTATTGGTCTTTCCACTAAATGATAGATTAAACCCATCGATCTTTTCATTGTTTTTGAGATAGGCAAGGCTTAGCATGCCTTTTATCTGTTCGCTGAGCAAGTCATAATCAATTACTGTTTGCCCGTGTATATTATCTTGCGTTACAAAATAAAAGTTATTTGATTTAACCATTCCTTGATCAATAACAAAATCACCCCCGAGCTGCTTAAATATCGTCATATTTTCATTTAAAAATTTATGAGCAGTTTGCTTTTTGTCTTTTGTGGCTTTTGTAGTAGGTTTTTTGTTTTTTATCTTTGGATTACCATATGTATTTATTATAGAAGAAATATTTAGATTATTGATATGCACTCTATTTGTAGATTTAAGATTAAATTTAGCATCAGCATTTGAAATAAACTCCTCAACACTGTTACCATGGGAGGCTTTATGACCACTTAAATTAACACGACCATTTCCTGTGATAAATAACTTAGGATAAAAATTCTTTCGTAAAGAATTGATCAATAGATTAACATCAACGTCTTTCCAGTTATACTTCCCTTCATACGATAAATCCTTTCCTAATTTTATTACTCCGTTTTCAATATTAAACTTGCCACCAAAAGCTCCTATATTGCACGGTTGTATATTTAAATTGCCTTTATCAATTGAAGCTTGACAATCGATAGAGGATATAGACTGTGTATCATCATTTTTAACTTTAACCCTAATTTGCCCATCAAACTCATTAAATCGAAAAACAGAAAATCTATGCTCGGTTTTTTTCTTCTGGTTATTGAGGCTCTGGTCATTTGCTTCTTGGTTATCTGAGTATGTATAATACTTATAAAACCTACTACCCACTAGATAATTGAATAGTCCTATATCTATTTTATTACCTTTAAATACAACCTTTAAATAGGGTTTTTCAGGTTTTAAGTCGACAGAAAAATCACCTAAAAGGTCAAAATTATCATCTTTTGACATTATATCCTGTACTGCAAAAAAATCTGGATAGCTCATATAGGTGAAAGAAAGATCGTTGATTTTTTTATCTTTATAAGAGAGCCCTGAAAAAGTTAAGGTTGCATCAATTATATCGCTGGTTTTTTTGTGATTCTTAAGAACGTCTGAATAATTGGGCTCCATTGATTTAGCCAAAAAATTATTCTGCAGAATAGAGTTAATTAAAATAGCATTATCTTTAACATTGTTGATTTTTACATCTGCATTAAGTACTGAATTATTTTCATTATAAAAAGAATACTTCAAAGAATTAGCTGACAATGCGCTATCTTCTTCTTGTAATTCAAGCTTTTCAAGCATTAACAGCCCCGGGCTAATAGTAACTGCAGAGCTCATTGATATCTTGCTGTTAGCTTTATCAAGCTTAGATAGCCCTAAGAAACTAGTAAGGCTGTCATAATTGCTATTCCTTAAAGAGAAATCGCCTTTATATATAGGACGAAATTTATTTTTAGTCACTGCTCCCTTGCTACTAAAGCTAGCACCTTCCGGTAGGGTAAAGCTTAGAGTGTCTAGCTTGCATCCTTTTTCAATACATCCAGCTTTCAGCTTAAAAGAAGCGAGATCGAGCTTATTATATATTATTTTTTGCGCTTTGATTTCGGTGTCCATATCTAAATTTACAATATTTGCAATAAATCCATAGGTTGCAAAGTTTGCAAATTTTTTAGTATTAGTTTTGGCTATTATATTATCAAGGTTGAGAGTTTTTAAATCTGCATATAGTTTAAGCTTGTTATTGTCTAAAAGTTCAAAATTAAAACTAGCGTCGATATCTTGAGAAGTAACCTTTAAATTCTTACTGGTTAATTTATTGTCTTTAATTTCAAAATCTCCCTGTAGCGCAATTTCACAGTCCTCTTTAGGAAGTTTAGAGATTTTTTTGTGATCTAAAAAGGTGAACATATCTGAGGATTTAAACATAAATTCCCCGGAAACAGAACCGTCATTTAAATTATCAGTTTCGTTTGGATTATAAGATGCCTTTATCCCTAAGGAATTGTCAGAATCCTTTATGTTAATGTTATAGCTAATATTGTTTTTATTAGTGACTTCATAATGTCCCGATATTTGTACCGAATCTTTTGCAAAACCATGTCCATTAAAATTTACTCTATTATTTTCTTGGTCATACATGAAATGCATTACTAGCCCTCTTAGATTAAAAGGGAGCTTCACAATAGAAGTATCAAATTTGATTTCTGCATCAGATATCGAAACAAGCTTGTATGATTTATTTATCAGCAGGTCATACAAACTATTATCTTTATGCCCTTCTGTGTCGGATATTATGGTCGGAAATGGAATAAATTGAATAACAGATTTTTTTATTACCTTATTGTCATTATTTGCTTCTTTTTTTCCGGCATTTTGGTAAAAGAAGCCCCCCCCTCCTACTGCTAAAATTATAGTAATAACAATAATTACCGATCTTATATTCATTGTTTTATAATAATAAAATAGGGTCCTTTAAGGGATTATTAATAAATGAGCACTTTTTGATTTCTAAGACATTATGCTTCAAAATTCTTTAATACTCAAGTAGTATATCTAGATAATAACTGATAATAATATAAAATAGTACTCTTAATGAACAGTAAAAATCATATAGCAATCGCTACAATAACTAAAGCTCATGGCGTAAAGGGTTTGGTAAAAATCAAAGCATTTACTGAAATACCTGAAAATATTAATAGCTATGGAAAGATATCTAATGCTAATCACTCACGCGAATTTAATATCAAAATACATTCCTCACATGGAGATATGTTAATTGCATCTATAGAAGGAATTACTACAAAAACTGAAGCTGATAAATTAGCGAATACTAAATTATACATAAACAGGGAAGTTTTACCTGATACAAAAGAAGAAGAGTATTACATAGAAGATTTAATAGGAATGGATGTTATAGATAGTAACGATAAAATCATTGGGAAAATATTACATACTCATAATTTTGGCAGTGGCGATATAATTGAAGTTCAATTCGATAAAACAAAGAATTCCGAGATGTTCTTTTTTAGTAAAGAAAATTTCCCTGAGATTGATTTAAACAATAATAAAGTTAAGTTAGCATTGTAGTATTTCAATTTTTTTGTTGAATTACAAAACAACTTCTTATATGTTACTACCTTATCAATAATTATTTTTGTTATAAACAAGTAGTTAACTTATTTATGTGTATAATTTGAATTCATTTTATACGCATTTTAATTTTATTATAGGAGAGATACAAATGGCAAAAAACAAAACACTAGAGTTTATTATATTAACTAAACTAAAAAAAATAATTCAAGACACAAGAGAGCCGCAGAATGCTACGGAAGCGGAAACACAAATGGCAGCAATGAATGCGTGGACTGCTGTGGAAATGGGCATTATGACACTAGAACAAGCACTGGAGCACGCGGTTCAGGGGGGGCAGCAACTAGGCCCGCAACAAAATCCACCAACAGGTTGCAGCCCCTCTTACTACTGACCCTACTGCTGGTCCACCACAACCGGCAAACACAGCTGAAGCAGCGGGCCCCTCTACTACTAACCCTGCTGATGGTGATGACGCAGTAACTGCAGAAACTCTATCAGTTGTTTCAGGGGGGGTTCCCGATATATTTGTTGGTGGAAGCGGAAGCTAGCAAAGAAGATCCTTACTATTCGATTATCGCCATCAGCTCTTGCCACTCTCTCTTGCCCATACCGCTTTCTTCTTGTGCCACTTTAACGCCAGCTAGCATTTTTTTGACTACTTGCAAGCCCTTTCCTGATATATATGTACCGTTCAAACAATATTCTTCAAAAGCTGCATAAGCGAGAGGTACCCAAGCTTTTACAATATCCAACATAACTTTAGCATAAACCTGGATTTCGTATTGAGCATGAGAATCTGCACGGAGCCGCAGAAAATGAAATAGATTATGCAGATCTATTTTCCAATACCATTCTGTATAATAATTAAGAGTTAGGTTCATCCGCGCCAATTCTCGCGCAAAATTAGATTTGGATTCATCTATAATATTTCCTTCGGTATCTTCGTTTATCATTTCTTCATAATGCTCATAGCAAGTAAGCGCGTCTTGTTTTAGCAGCTGCAATACTCTTGCTGATTCTTCATCATTAAGCATTTGCCCCCTGCCTTGTTTATTATCCTTTGATTGAGCTGCTAGGTGTTCTTTTTTGGGAACATAAAAATCCTTGCCTAATATAGAGTAGCGCGCGGAATATTCATTCACACTAGCCGTACGATGCCTGATCCATTGTCTAGCAACAAATATTGGTAGCTTGATATGAAGCTTTATTTCGCACATTTCAAAGGGAGTGGTATGGCGATGCCGCATTAGGTAAAAAATAAGACCGCGATCCTGAGTAGTTTTTTTAGTTCCAGCACCATAAGAAACACGCGCTGCCTGAACAATCGCTGAATCATCTCCCATATAATCAATTAATCTCACAAAGCCATGATCCAGCACTGGCAATGACTTATAGAGAATTGCCTCAATTTCTGGCACAGTTGCCCTGATCGTTGATTTTGCTTGTTCTCTTTGTTTGGTAACTTCCTCATTTTGAGATTCGTTCATCGTCTTAATCATTTTCCTGAAAATTAGTTATAGCTATAGTTAACCTTTTATGATTTTTTTTAAAGCACAAAAACATATGTATATACATTCATAGAAGAATCTGCTTGTTACTAAACCAATTATAATATAAAACACTCCTGTTAATAACAGCGTTAGTCCTGCAATGGCATCAAAATATACCAACCCTAACCCCGCTATTATTACAGATCCACCTATAAAAAAAGACGCTATTACCGCAGATAAAAACATATATTTTAAAATTACTGGGAATAATTCATTTTTCAAATTAAAAAAATTATTCTTAATTTGAATAAAGTCTTCTTTACATTCTTGACATAGACTTTTTAGCATATACTCACTCCTAATAAACTCTACAAATGAGTCTATATTACTTAGCAATCTATGTGAAGCATTTTTTGTGTAGTGTGGTATCTAGAGCATATTATTGTTTTAAATTATTGATTGTGTAGTTCGCACTATGTATAGTGCAGGTTGTGTTAGGCGGTTTTAAAGAGAGGTCTTTTAACGCCTAACACACGCGCGGTAATAAGCTAAGTAGTAGCTTATAAAGCTCTGAAAATTAATATACCCATTTGTTTAATTTTAGAATACACTCTATATCATAAATAATTTGGCCTTAGTAAAGATTATGCCTAATTCTTCTGATATTGCACTGAACAGGGTTGGGGGTAAAGTTTCTTCATTAGTTAGATGCGCATCTCTAGGTAACGAAGGAGACTATGTAATCTTAATACACGGCTTGTTTCTTTCTCCATTTTTCATGAAAAAGATAGCTTCTGCCTTAGAAGGGCGTGGATATAATGTAATTAATTTTAACTATCCTTCAAGAAAATATCCTATAGATACACTTGCTAATAAATTTCTTGCTGAATTTGTAAGGACTTATTGTGTCAGTAAAAAAAAGAAGATACATTTTGTAACCCATTCACTCGGAGGAATTTTAGTAAGAAAATATCTTGCAGAACATCCTATTGTTAAGATGGGTAAAGTAGTTATGTTTGCTCCTCCAAATCATGGTAGCGAGATAGCAGATTTCTTAAAAAACAATTTTCTATACAAATTTATTTATGGGCCTGCGGGACAACAATTAGGAGCTAATAAACGATCTTATGTTAACTCATTGCCAAACAAAGTAACATTTGATCTGGGAGTGATAGCAGGAAGTAAAAGCCATAACCCTCTTTCTTCTTTTTTAATTAAACGAAAAAATGATGGCACTGTGTCTGTAAGTAGCACTAAAATTACGGGCATGAAAGATCATATAACTATACCCTCTTCACATGTTTGTATTCTCTATAACAAAGAAGCAATAGACCAATTATTGTTTTTTTTGGATAATGGTCATTTTGATAAATAGTCTAAGAATATACGGTTGTTTGTTGTTTTAATTATGTGAAAAAAGCTCTCTTTGATTAAGAAATTGAAGCAAGCTTTTTCCTGCAGATGCCCTTGGGCTATGAGCGAGTTTTTCTGATTGGCTCATCTCAGCCATGGTTATTTCAAAATCTTTGAATTTAAATATCGGATCATATCCAAAAGCAGTTTTACTGTTGCCACGTGGTGGAAATATAAGAAACCCTTTTTTAGTTGAAGTAAAAGATTTAGTGAAATCTCCATTTTTATAAACTATGCAACAAATAAATTCTGCTGGAAATTCTTTCTTATGTGGTGCCTTGGCTATTAACAGGTCTCTTAATCCATCAAAACCTCCGTTAGGGTTGACCTGCTTGAGAAATCTAGAGGAATAAATCCCAGGTTTGCCATCTAAGTCATCAATTTCCATACCCGAATCATCGGTTACTACAGGCATATTGAATTTTTTGCTATAGTAGTGAGCCTTGATTAACGCATTTTCTTTATAAGTTTTACCATTTTCTTCGGGCTCTATGACTTTAGGAAGGTCATCTAGAAATATAGCTTTTTCCTGTATATCAGAAAAAACATGTTTAAACTCAGATATTTTTCCCTTGTTTGCCGTAGCTATTAACAACTTATTTCTTATATTGTTCATGTTGAGTCATATTTTTATTGCCACTATATACCATACATCATCTTGTCGGAAATGATTTGTGATATAATGGAGATATAAAACTTCAAATGAAATAAAATATCTCTAATTTTGCAATCTGTAGTTAAAAAAATATATTTACATATATCAGAATATTTTTATAATATTTTTATGCACTATCTACAAAAATTAAAACTAGCCTTAGTCGCTGTACTAATAAGCTTCTGTTTAATAGTCCAAACCGCTCCCGCAACTCAATTATTTAAAAACAAAAGAAGTAATCCAGCATGGCAGCAAAAGTCGCAAGACCTGTTTGTCATAAGTAATGCAATGTACGATATTTTGATCAAAGTTGACGATAATACATTAAGTAAATATTCTTCTAAATATAATATAAAAAAGGGGTTTAATGGAATAATTGATAGGGAGTCTCTTTATTCTATAATAAAAGAATCCACAGCTGAAAAACAAATGGCCGGGGGAGGTTCTATTAATACCGCTTCAGGCCTTGTGAATTTAGGAGGATCATCTGCATTATCGTGCATCGTTTCCTTGGATGAATTTGGTAAAAAGTTTCATACCAGCGTTGTTCAAGAGGGCATCACCCCTATGATCAAATTTAGAGAAAAGAGCAATACAGGTATAGTATTAATTTTTATTACTCCGGACGGGGAAAGAACGATGTTTGCAAATCAAGGCGAGAGGCTTAACTTCAAAAGCTCAGATGTTGATTATGATTCTATAAAACAATATAAAGTACTGTTGACTGATGGATATACTTTATTGGATAAAAATTTTAAGCCAGTATTTTTTAAAGCTGTGTCAAAAGCTAAAGCAACGAATACCCATTTTGCTTTTGCGCTTTCAGCTTGTGGTGTTGTAGAGCAACATAGAGATTTTATACTTTCTAATGTTCCAAATATTGACATATTATTTGGAAATGAAAGCGAGGTGATGACATTGTTTGGTACCAGCGATCTTGATCAAGCAATTGCAAAATTTCAAAAAATAGGAAATATAGGGGTTTTTACAATGGGGAGTAAAGGCGCAATTATAGTTACAAAACAAGGTACAATAATAATTCCACCTGAAAAGATAGCTAAAGTTGTTGATACAACTGGAGCTGGCGATATGTTTGCTGCAGGATTTTTACATGGCTACACACGTGGTCTAGATTTGCAGACCTGTGGGACTATAGGAAGTAAAGCTGCGGCTTATATAATCCAACAACTTGGAGCACGTTCTCAAACAAAGATTAGTTATCATTAATTTATATCTACTCATGGCATAATGAGTAAAAGTTGAAAAACATCGAGCAATATAACTTGTAGTTTATTTATTAAGATCTGGTTATTTTTTTATTAGGATTATGTTGAAAAACTCTTGTATTTGCTTGTATTATATAAAAAAACTTAAAAAAAATTATTTTCTCAAAAAAGTCATTGACAAAGGTTAAAGTATCCGTTATAAGTATATGTATAAATGCAGCATAACCCTCTCCATGTGTCTTGTACGTTTGGCCCCCCAAACTACAAGACACTTTTTTTTTGCGCTATTAGTCATATCTATTTAGCAATATTCCAAAGATATTTTTTGCATTCACTGTATGCACTAGTTTTATTCCTAGTTTATGCATTATAGCATAGGTTAATATTAGACTGGTTAGCTCGCGTTCAGCGTATTTATATTTTTCTTTATCATACATTATAGGAATAACGTCCTGAAGATTCTTATTTGCTAGTAAATTGATTGCTTCTTTAAGTTGGTCCACATTATAATGCGATATATCCACGTAATTAATAAAATTCAATCTTTTGCGCATCTCATTTAAATTTACATAATGCTGAACTATATAGTTATGAACAAACCCTCTGCCAATGATTTTATAACCTTTTTTCAAATGTTCTTTGATCTTATTTTCGCTATGAGGGTTCAATTTTATTGAATCTAGTGCAAGCTCTAACGCTTGGTTTATTTCGGCCTTGGTTAGTGGATATATGTTTTTAGTATTTTTTATTTCTTTTTTGACTAAATTATAAAAACTTTCATATGCTATGCTGCTATCAATTACAAGGACATCCCCGTCTTTCCTACTAATTAACTGCATATTATTATTATTTATATCCCATAATATTGCATTTCGCGCTCTTTCGCCTACGGTGGTAATAATCGAATCATAAGCTATTACCCCTTCTTGGTGTTCGTTTATGGTTCTAATTTTAACCCCAGTCTGGCCGTAGATATGATCTAAAAAAGCTCTAGTATTTGCGGTTTTACTGAGTGGATAACGTAATATTCCATAAAATTCAATATTGCGTCTGTCATTAAAATTTATTTCTGCATCAGATTTATAATGATTAATGCTGTCTATATATCTTTTTGATGTAAGATAGGAAAGTTCCTGCTTTTCTGGTTGAGCTAGGTTTTCGTTATAATGCACAACGGTTTTTGCATAATAATGTAGCTCGTCAATGCGGATTTTTGATATATTAACATCAGCTAACACAAATTTAGTAAAATTTGCTCCTAAATCAAAAACACCACGCCTTACTATTTGATTTAAATTTGGATTAAGATAAACAACCATCAATACAGCCCGGTTTTACTATAGGTTTTATAAATTCACCATAGATTATGATAGAAAATAGTTAACCAAATGTTAAAAACAACTAATTATTGATTGACTTCCATTATTTTTTATAATATTATTTCTCCACTAAATAAAATCGGTAGCAATATGGTAGCAATAGCTATGTTAAGTTGTAAAGATTTCAACCTGTTGAGTAACACTCTATCAAGTTATAAAAAACACGGGTTGCTTGAGCTAATCAAAGAAAAATTAATCTTTTTTCAAAATCCCTCTCCCGAGAAACAAGCATTAGCTAAAAAATATGGCTTCAAATGTATCAGTTGCAACAAAAAGAAGTTTGATGCCGGCGCTTCATGGAAAACGTTGCTTAATAATATTACCTCTAAATACGCCTTAATGCTTGAAGATGACTATCCCATCATTGAGTCTCAGGAAGAAATGGAAAAACAGTTAAAAACTTGCCTATACCTATTAAAACACAATAAAGTGAGTATTATTAGGCTTATTCATAACAAACATCCCGGAGATGAATCTGATTTAGTAAAAAAATATATGAAATATTATCCGGGACAAGAAAATAAAATTGACTTCCTAAAGTTTATAAAGCGTAAAATGCATGCAGGTGATAGCCGAAAGGTTATAGGAGCTTCAGTATATGTTCATAAGCATCCAGAAAAAATCCACCCGCACGAAATTATAAAATATAATGATCATTGCTTTATTACCTCATCCAAATACCTGGCTTGGAGAAAACAATCTGTGTTTATCAACAAAGATTGGGCACTGAATATACTAGACAAAGCAAAAAGTGGTGTGTTTAATACTCAAAAAACCATGGAAAAGGCCTTGAATGGCAATTGGTGGAATGAACAAAACTTTCCTATCGCTGTATGCACCGGCCTATTTAGCCATCAAAATTCAGTTTAAAATTTTTAATTTGCAAAAAACACTTAAGTATTCAGCAATTCTCATACCAATTTATATTTAAGAGAAGCGGCATTGCTAAATAAGTAGCCAGGGGCTGGTTGCTTAAAATTCCATTTGCACTTTCTCACATTATGTACTATAATCTCACATTATGCACGTGTGAGGTAGTAAATGAAATGGAAAGACTCTAGATTAAATAACAGATTAAGTTTGAAGCCATCGATAGTTGAAGAAGTATATTCAATTTTATCAGAGATAGATAGCGTAAAAAACAGCTGGATTATTACAAAAAAACTATTGCCTCAAACCATACAAAGACTAACCCACTCAGTTATTGTTACTTCTACAGGTTCATCTAACCGTATTGAAGGAAATAAATTAAGTGATAATGAAATAGAAAAATTATACAAAAACTTAAATATAAAAAAATTAAAAAACAGAGATGAACAAGAGGTTGTCGGATACTTAAAAGTTCTAGAAGTTATATTTAATCAGTATGATAACATACAAATAAATGAATCTAGCATATTACAGCTACATAAAGATATGCTACAACATAGTCAGAAAGACTTTTATCATAGAGGACAATATAAAAGCAATTCAAATAGAGTAGAAGCTAAAGACCAAAGCGGCAATATAGTAGGTGTAATTTTTGACCCCACTCCGCCATATCTTGTAAAGAAAGAGATGCAAGAATTAGTCAGTTGGTACCATCAGGCTACAGAAAATCAATATCGACACCAACTTATATTGATTGCGAATTTTATTTTTGAATATTTAGCTATCCATCCATTTCAAGATGGTAATGGCAGAACTAGTAGACTGGTGACTAATATAATGCTACTTAAATCCGGATATAGTTTTGCTTCAATTGTATCAGGAGAAAAATTAGTAGAAGAAAACAAAGCAGAATATTATTTAGCATTAAACAAAACTCAAACCACTTGGAAACAAAAAAAAGAAGACATTTCTTCGTGGTTATTATTTTTTCTGAAGATTATACAAAAACAGGCTCAAAAAACATTTAAGCTTATTGAAAGTGAAGATATTGAGCATAAACTCTCTGAAAAACAATTATCTCTTTGGAATTGGGCATTACAGCTCCCTAAAAAACAATTTAGTAGAAAAGATGCAATAGAAGCTTTGGGTTTTCCTCCAAGAACAATTGAATCAATTATTAAAAAATTATTTAATATGAAAAAACTAGATAGATTGGGAGAAGGCAGGGCAACAAGATATAGAGTTCTGTAAAAAAAATGATATTTCTTGTTGACTCGTAAGACAGCATCAAAGTTGGTGGAAGAAATTCCCGCCGATCCAGCTTCAGCTCCAAAAAGAGTTGCTCAAACTAAATCGACGGAGATCGCATTTTATTACCTTAATCTATAGCTCGTCTTGAGTTACTCCTGCGGGCTCTACTTCTTCTACAGGCGCAGGATCTACAGGTGCAGTTGCTGCTTCTGCTACAGGTGTTGCTACATCTTCTGCTATAGGCGCTGTTACATCTTCTGCTACAGGTGCTGCAACTTCTTCTTTTACTTCTGCAGGTACAGGTACTTCTTCTTTTGCTTCTACAGGTGCCGCAACTTCTTCTTTTGCTTCTACAGGTGCCGCTTCTTCTGCTACAGGTGCTGCTACATCTTCTTTTGCTTCTGCAGGTGCTGCTTCTGCTACAGGTGCTGCAACTTCTTCTTTTGCTTCTGCAGGTGCTGCAACTTCTTCTTTTACTTCTACAGGTGCTGCAACTTCTTCTTTTGCTTCTACAGGTGCCGCAACTTCTTCTTTTGCTTCTACAGGTGCTGCTTCTTCTGCTGCTACAGGTGTTGCTTCTTCTGCTGCTACAGGTGTTGCTTCTTCTGCTGCTACAGGTGCTGCTTCTTCTGCTGCTACAGGTGCTGCTACATCTTCTGCAGGTGCTGCTACATCTTCTGCAGGTGCTGCTGCTGCTTCTGCTACAGGCGCTGCTGCATCTTCTGCAGGTGCTGCAACTTCTTCTTCTGCAGGCGCTGCTTCTTTTTCTGCTACAGGCGCTGCTTCTTTTTCTGCAGGTGCTTCTTCTTTTGCTTCTACAGGTACTTCTTCTGTTATAGGTTTTACTTCTTCTTCCATATTTTCCTCTATGTTTTGGTTGAACTGGAGTTGAGAATAGAAAGGGAAGCGCAACTAGTAAATGATATTCTCAGTAGGGTCTTGTAGATTAGCCCTATTATTTTCATTACTGTTGTATTTTTTCAATATATGATTCAATTCCGCCTTTATGTCACTATCTTCTAATCTAGATGAATCACCTATACTACAGCTGGAGTTTAGTAATTTTATCTGTGAATTAGTTAGTATCGGAGTGTATTTGATTACATCCAACATCTCGTTTAAATTTCCGTTTGAATGAATTGCTAAGTCACAACCAGCTTTAAATGATTTATCTGCTCGTTCTCCCATGCTTCCTGATAACGCTTGCATTGTGATAGCATCGGTTACTATTAACCCTTCAAAGCCTATAGTAGATCTAATTTCATTTATCACACGGCTAGACTGAGTAGCAGGATTTTTAGGGTCTATTGTGTTGTATATAATATGTGCAGTCATAGCCCATTTGACGTTATTTATATTCTTAAATGGATAAAAATCTGTTTTTTGTAGTGTTTTATAATCAGCATCAACTATAGGCAACTTTAAGTGACTATCGGCAGTTGCTCTTCCGTGCCCGGGTATATGCTTGATTATTGGTGTAATGTTTTGCTTAACAAAGGAATCTATAGTAACTCGTGCCAGTTGAGTAACTATTTCTTTGTCATAACTAAAAGCTCGATCTCCAATAACGTCGTGCGCACCTTTTACCGGAACATCAGCAACAGGTGCACAATCAACATTTATGCCTAATTCTAATAAGTCTTTTGCAATTAACTTGGTATTGAGTGCGCAGGCTCTTTTAGCATCATCCAAATTATACCCAGCTATTTTGCCAAATATAGCTGCTGGGGAAGGAGAATACCATGTTGGCGCCCGAAGTCTGGCAACTCTACCACCCTCCTGATCGATTAAAATCGGAGCATTAGGGTTATCAATAGTTTTTCGTAGATCGTGAACTAGTTTTTGTACTTGTTGCTTATTGGCAATATTACGAGAGAATAAAATAAAACCTACAGGTTTTTCTTGTTGAAAAAAGTCTTTTTCCTCTGGAGAAAGACTTTGTCCTGCTATTCCAAATATTGCTGCTTTATAATTTTTCAATACACCCATAGTATCTATGTTAATGAATATAACCAGTTTTATTGAATTTTAATTCCTTACCCTCGTGATCTCTAATAATTATTTTATCTCCTGTAGATACTTTACCAATTTTAGTAATTGGAACGCTAGTAATACTTGCAATTTCTTTTATAGCGCCCTCATATTTTTCAGGAGCGGTAAAGAATAGCTCGTAATCATCTCCTCCCGTTAATACGGTTTCTATAATATCATATTGATTTTTTATTTTCTGCAGTGGTTGTGACACAGGGATATCTTTCAAATTTATTTCTAACTGCACATTTGAATTCTTCGCTATATGTGCGGCATCTTGTATAAATCCATCTGAAATATCTATCATACTATTAGCAATTTTTGTGAGTTTTTTTCCAATCTCTACACGCGGTATGGGAAGTTCATATCTATTAATGAAAAAGCGTGCATCTTCCTTAGATAATTTTAATTTATCAGGTTCTTGTTTGATAAGCAGCCCTATTGCCGAATCCCCAAGTGTTCCTGTGGCATATATGTCATCTCCTTCTTTTGCCCCCGACCTTGTTATTGCATGATATTTATCTACCTCTCCTATCATAGTTATGGACAATGAAAGAGGTCCTTTGTGTCTTACCGTATCTCCACCAACAATAAGTATTTCATACTGTTTATTTAATTCTGATAATGTAGATGAAAATCCATGAAGCCATTCTTTATCTATAGTTTTTGGCAATATTGCTGATAATAAGTAGTATTTAGGCGCTGCTGCCATTGCAGCAATATCAGATAAATTAATTGCGATTAGTTTATGGGCTATGTTTTGAGGAGAAGTATTAGGTAAAAAATGCACACCTTCAGTGATACTGTCTGTAGTTGCAACAAACTGTTTAGTATTTAATTTGTCTAATATACAAGCATCATCGGTTAAATGTAACGATGACGGGTGCCTTTCTGTTAACGGTCTAATAAATCTATCTAGTATCTCGAACTCATTCATCTACTTATTTACCTCTCCTTTAATGTCTTTAGCAATTTTATCTAGTATAGCATTAATAAAATTTACTTCATTGATAGAAAAAAAATCTTTTGTTAATTTAGTATATTCATCAATAACAACTTTATAAGGCGTGTCGCAATAAGATAACTCACCTACGGCACATCTTAATATTGATCTCAATACACCACTTAGCCTACTAATTGAGTCATATTTATTTAAATAGCCCGTTATTATAGCATCTATTTTTTCTCTGTGTAAGCAGGTTTTTTTTATTAAATCAGTTGCAAATTTTTTATTAGTCTTTTTAAAAATATGCTCATCCTGTTTAATGATATGTTTTATAGTATCACTTACATTTTCTATCTGGTTTTCAAAAACTACATCGCTGACTTCAAAAAAATATATTGACTGAATAGATATAAGTCTTGCTGTCGTATTTTTAATGCTCATTGCTTTTTGCGTTAACTACTATTGTAATAAAATTAAATACATTTTATAATTAAAGATATTAAATTATATGAAGGAAGAGATTATGTCACGTAAATTATTTTCACTGATTTTGATTTTACTTGTTACAACTTATGCAAATGCATGGTTTGCAAAAGGTAAGCAGGGCCAAACCAAACAAAAACCACAGTATCCACAAAAACAACAAGGTCAACAAAATTCGCAAGTGCAACAGGAACCACAAACACAGCAAGGCCAACAAAATCCGCAAGCGCAACAGGATCCACAAACACAGCAAAGCCAACAAAATCCGCAAGCGCAACAGGATCCACAAACACAACAAGGTCAACAAAATCCGCAAGCACAACAGAATCCACAAACACAACAAGGTCAACAAAATTCGCAAGTGCAACAGGAACCACAAACGCAGCAAGGTCAACAAACTCCGCAAGTGCAACAGGAACCACAAACGCAGCAAGGTCAACAAACTCCGCAAGTGCAACAGGAACCACAAACACAACAAGGTCAACAGAATCTACAAGCGCAACAAAGCCTTCAGGATCCACAAACAACTCAGCCAAACCCACAAGCTGGCAGTATACAGAATACGTACCAAGGAGCTTCGTAATTTATTTAGAATGCTCACTTTGTATGAGGTGTTTTTTGCAGCTTTGCCGCGGTATTGTTGGTGTTTATTATTTTTTATACTTTAATCTGCTTCAAATATACTAAATTGTTGTAATAATGGTAAATATGTTTAATAATAAAAATATTGAATTATATAAAAGTAGTTTACAAAGGAAAGAATTATGTTGTATAAATTGCCTTCATTGATCTTGGTTGTATTTGTTATTACTTTTGCAAATGCGCAGAATACAGGAACCCAGCAACCAGGAGTTCAGCAGCCTCCTTATAATACAGAACCTCAACAACCAGGAATTCAACAACCTCCTCTGAATACAGGAACCCAGCAACCAGGAATTCAACAACCTCCTCTGACTACAGGAACCCAGCAACCAGGAATTCAACAACCTCCTCTGACTACAGGAACCCAACAACCAGGAATTCAGCAGCCTCCTCATCAGACAGGACCTCAACAACCAGGAACTCAGCAGCCTCCTCATCAGACAGGACCTCAACAACCGAATGCTCAGCAGCCTCATCATCAGACAGGACCTCAACAACCGAATGCTCAGCAGCCTCATCATCAGACAGGGCCTCAACAACCAAATACTCAGCAGCCTCATCAGAATGCAGACTCCCAACACTCCAAAAAAGCTGCTTCTACAGATAAAGACACTAAAAAGGACTCTACAGAGAAAGACGATAAAGCTTCAACAGAAGACGTAGAAAAGAAAATTGTGGTAACTGCAAATGACTTACAAAAGGTTCTTGAAAGATTTACTCCAGAAGATAAAAAAGTTATAAAAAGAATTCAAGATCAAATTATTACTTGGTCAGAGGATATTTTTACTGAAATCAGAGCGTATCGTGAGTTTGTAATTGATGCACGTAAAAAAGCAGAGAAGCAATATAATACCTTATCACCAGAAGCTAAACAAGCTATCACGATAGAGAAAGATCTTAAATCTAAACTCTCACCCGGAGCACTGAAGGTTCTTAATGGGGTAGAGTTACAGACACAGCATTAAGAGTAATTTCCTGATTAAATTCCGCACAATGCTCAAACCATAATTTCAATTGGTGTTAGCTTTTTGACGGAGGGTCTAAATAGCCAAAACCCGCCGGACTTGATCGACGGGTTTCAACTTGAATACATCTTGGTATAGAGAAAGGTTAGAAGTTAAAATACTTCTTTTCTCCCTTTTTTGGAGTAGAGTCATTCCCAGAAGAAGGTTTACCTCTACCGCCGCCACCTCTTGGTGGTCTATCGTCACGGCTGCCGCCACCTCTTGGTGGTCTATCGTCACGACTACCACCACCTCTCGGTCTATCATCACGGCGGCTATCGCCACCTCTTGGTCTATCATCACGGCTACCGCCACCTCTCGGTCTATCATCACGGCTACCTCTGTTCCTACTATCACCACGAAAAGAAGGTTTGGATGCTCGAGCGGTATAATCTTCGCCATCATAATCTTTATGAGTTTGCTTCATACTTAGTTTTAGTTTCTTTTTGCGCTCATCTATTCCTATGACTTTGATTTTTATCTTTTGTCCTTCTTTAAGCACGTCTGCAACGTTTTCTACTCTTTCGTTACTAATTTCACTGATATGAAGCAGCCCTTCTTTATTGCCCATGAAGGTTACTACAGCACCAAAATCTAAAATTTTGTTTACTACACCATCGTAGATTTCACCTACTTTTGCTTCAACAATAATGCCATTAATTATATCCATCGCTTTTTGTGAAGCTTCTGAATCAGTAGCGGCTATAGATACTATACCATTATCGTCTATATCAATTTTTGCTCCTGTTTTTTCACAAATTTCTTTGATCATTTTTCCACCAGGGCCAATAATATGGCCAATCTTATCTTTTGGCACAGATATAGAAGTGATAGATGGCGCATGTTTATTAATATCTTGACGAGAAGCTGATAAAGAGGATGACATCTCTTTTAAAATATGCAACCTACCTTCTTTTGCTTGATCTAAAGCTATCTTCATAATAGCTGGAGTAATGCCTGAGATTTTTATATCCATTTGTAAGGCTGTAATTCCATCTTGCGTACCAGCAACTTTGAAATCCATATCCCCTAAAGCATCCTCATCTCCCATAATATCCGAGAGAATAACATGCTTCTTTGCTTCTTTAATAAGTCCCATAGCAATGCCGGCCACTGGTTTTTTTATTGGCACTCCTGCATCCATTAATGCAAGTGAAGCACCGCAGATAGTTGCCATTGATGAAGAACCATTACATTCTGTAATTTCAGAAACTGTTCTGATTGTGTAAGGGAACTCCTCTTTTTTCGGCAATAAATGAAATATCGCTCTCCAAGCAAGTTTTCCGTGTCCTATTTCTCTTCTTCCTGGTCCTCTCTGCGGAGAAACTTCTCCAACTGAGTATGAAGGGAAATTATAGTGAAGCATGAAATGCTCTTTTGAATCACCATCTAGAGAATCAATCATTTGCTCGTCTTGAGAGCTACCTAATGTAGTAACAACAATAGCTTGTGTTTCACCACGAGTGAATAAAGCAGAGCCATGTGTTCGATGCAATACAGAGACTTCTGTTGTGATGTCTCGTATAGATTGTGGGTCTCTGCCATCAATTCTGATGTTATCTTTCAAAATCTTGCCTCTGACTATTTCTTCCTGTAGTGATTTAAAAACAGAAGATATACAAACTTTAGAGTGCTCTTCTAAGTCAAATTGCTCTAATACTGATTGTTTAATTGCTTTTATTGCTTCATTACGCAATTGCTTTGATTTTTCTGTATAAGCCTTAGATAGGTCCTTTTCTGCTAAAGATTTAATTTTCTTTGTTAGCTTTGCACAAACTGTTTTTTCTTCAACTGCCCAAACCTTTTTACCTACTTCTTTTTGTAGGCTTGTAATAAGCTTTAGTACAGGCTGCATTTGCTTATGTCCAGCTTCTATTGCTTTTAGCATTTGATCTTCGTTAAGTTCCTTAGCTCCCGATTCAACCATCAAGACGGAATCTTTAGTGCCAGCAATCGATAAGTCTAAATCAGACAGTTCATAGTCTTTAACTGAAGGATTGAATACAAATTTATCATCGATTAATCCTACACGTATTGCAGCTATTGGCCCTTGGAAGGGGATGCCAGAAAGCATTAATGCTGCTGATGCACCAATCATTGCTACAATATCGGGATCATTTTCACCGTCATATGAGAAAACGCTACAAATTACCTGTATTTCATTAGAAAACCCTGAAGGAAACAAAGGCCTAATAGGTCTATCTATTAGTCGTGAGGTCAACACTTCCTTAGCGGAAGGCCTCCCTTCTCTCTTAAAAAAGCCACCTGGAATCTTACCAGCAGCAAAAGTCATTTCTTTATAATTAACAGTCAATGGCAAGAAGTCTATATCTTCTTTTGGTTCTTTATTTGCTACAGCTGTACATAACACTGTAGTTTCACCATAAGTAATTAAAACAGCTCCATCAGCTTGTTTTGCTACTCTACCAGTTTCAATAGTTAATTCCTTCCCACACCATTCAATAGTCTTTTTTACAAATTTACACATATATTATTATTTATCCTTATTATTTATTATGTTACTTTTCTTAAACCAAGTTTCTTTACTAACTCAGTACATTTTGCTGCATCTTGCTTTTTCAAATAGGACAGCATACTTTTTCTTCTACCTACTAAAATTAAAAGTCCCCTTCTGCAACTAAAATCTTTTTTATGTATCTTTAGGTGGTTAGTGAGATTAGTGATTCTTTCTGTAAGCAAAGGTATTTGAACCTCCGCTGATCCTGTATCAACTTCATTTATTTTAAATTTACTGATCAAGTCTTTTTTTACTTCTTTAGTTATCGACATCATATCCTCCTTAATTAAGATTAAAAATTCTAAAAGTATAAGTTATCGAATATCTGATAGCGGCTAAGAGCTTTTTGGCAATTTATTGCGCCATTTCGCTCCTTTTTTGTATTTGCTTCAGAAAATCAAGAGCCGGGATGTCGTCTAGCACTTCACAAATCGATAACAAATTTGCATTTAGGTTGACATTATGCACTAATTTTTCGCTTTATTCTAGAGAAATTATTTTTTTTATAAAAAATTCCTAATTTTGAGATAGCAGAAACAAAGAAGGCATCCCGTTTAGGATGCCCTCTTAGAAGATTTATTCGTATTAAAGTCTTAGAATTTAACCTTAGTACCTAAGATAAATGCTGTACCTGTACTTTTCAAAGTAGTAGATGCAAGTAGTGTAGTAGTACCAGCAGTACCAGTTGCAGGGTTTGTAAGGCCTGTATTTTTACCATCTAAGTTCATATATGTAACTTCAGCATATGGTAAAAGTCCAGGTGCTAGATTATACTCTATACCACCAGAAACTAAGTATGCTTTGTTATCATTTTTGGTAGAATACATACCAGTAACAGTTGCATAGAATTTATCAAATTCCATACCTGCACCAAGAGTTGCAAACCAAGCATCTTTTCTTAGTGCGGTATAAGCAGCAGTAGTAGTTTTGTAATAATCAGTTCTACCTAAGTAACCACCAGAAGCAGCAGCAGCGAATTGTTTATAATTCCATGTACCACCAAGTGCGATAGCTTTTGTATCTTCAACACCAGTACCAGCTACAGGGATTTTTACTTTTCCGTACTCACCTACTACAGATACTTTAAGTTTATGATCTGTTGCGACTTTTCCGCCCCAACTAATACCTGCTGCTATTGCATTTTCTTCCTGCATTGTAATAGCGGTAGCAGAAGAGTTAGTGTTTATCACAGATGCTAATCCTGCAGTATTTCTTATATCAGGGATAAAAGAAACACCAAGTTGGAAACCTTCAAATTTTGGAGAAAAGTAACTAATCTTTCTTGCTTTCTCTCTGACGGCATTAAAAGTACTAGCTGACTGTGCATTAAGTGCCTGTACATACAATTCATTTTCCAAAGGCATTGCTGGATTTACAATAAAGTCACCTGTTGCAGTTGTGTTGGTTGCACCTGCGCTAACTATATGGACATACTTTATCCAGTCTCCACGCACACCACCAGCTGCAGCTGCTATACTACCTGCATCAAGAAACATTTGATCACTGGCACTTTCATTACTACCGAATTCTAAACGTCCTATATCTTTATCTTCAACGAAGATGTAGCTTCTGTTCAAATAATGATTAGATGAATTAGTAGTAAATAAGACAGTAGGAGCTAAACCAAGATGAGCACCGTATTTCAAGCCTTTAGCAGTTTTACCAGAAGCTTCTAAAGATAAATAAGCCTTACTATCAAACGCTATATCTTCGTTATTAGGAGTCAAAGATGCAGTCGTATTTTTATACTTACTTTCCTGCATATTAAATCCCATCTGTACATCTGCTACACCAGCAAATTTAATGTCTAGATTTGGTCTTTCTGCCATGCCATCTGCAAGCGCACCGCTTGCAAATAAAGACACTAGAGCAGTTGTTGTTAATAATTTTTTTGTATTCATAACACTCTATTCCTTATTATAGTTAAACAAAATTAATTAAGCTCGTTAAAACTTAATCAAGATTACCAAAAGCGGCATCTTATAGCTATATTATATAGGTTTATTGCGTCATTAGGCAAGCTTGCTAACCCTTAACACCGAATAAAGACTGATTTTTTCTACTCTTGTTGCATAAATGCACCATTACACGCTTAAAAAAGCGAATAATTAGAGCAAAACTGCTGAATAAATATATTTCCCCCATTCCCAATTTAAGCCTATTTCTTTCTAAATTTGTCTAAAGCAATAACATTATCAGTTGGTTTTTCTATAGCAGCTTCTTGTTCTTTATCCTCTGTTTTTTCTTGTTTTTCGACACTAACCACACTTTTTTTATTAAAATTATCTTTTTGTTTGAATTGCAAACCAAATTTAACACTTGGATCAGCAAACGAAGTGAGGGCTATATAGGGAACAACGAGTCTTTCCTTTATATTGTTGAAAGTCAAGACCACACTAAATTTATCTTTTTCTATTACCAACTCTTCAAATTGGTATTGCAAAACTATTGTGATTTCTTTTGGATATTTTTCTTTCAGCTTTGTTGATATTAAAACACCGGGATGACTAGTTAAAAAAGATATATAAAAATGATGATCACCTGGTAATTGATTATTTTGAGCATATTCTAGAGCTTTTTTAACTAAAACATACATTACCTCATCAATGAGCTTTTCATAGTTAATCGTTTTTTCGGTATCTATCACACTCATTACACGCAACACACTTATTTTTTCTTTTGTTAGTATAGCACAAACCACTTTAATTGAGACAGATAAAATTAAATTTTTTTATTTGATTTTCATATTAAACACCTTATGATCCCTCTTAAACAACACAACACATATCTTAATGCTTTATAATAGATTGATAAAAACCCTAAGTATAATATCGATTGTAGTAATTCACTCTAATAGTAATGCCGTTAGTACCCTAGAAAGAACTGGCGATATAGTTCAAGTTGCCTTGCCTATTACAGCTGGGTTATATTCAATAACTAAAAAAGATTCTACCGGAGCAAAGCAACTGCTCTTTGCTGGATTAAGTAATACAGCGGTAGTATACGCGCTAAAATACACTGTAAATGAAAAACGTCCAAATGGTGGAAAACATTCCTTCCCGAGTGGTCATACAGCAATTTCTTTTGTTTCCTCAACATATATGTGGAAAAGATATGGACCTGAATTTGGTATTCCGGCTACGTTATTAGCTGGATTTGTAGGATATACCAGGGTAGAGGCGCGGAAGCATTTTTTCCACGACGTAGCTGCGGGTGCACTTATTGGTATGGCTGCTAGCTATTTCTTTACTGAAAAGTACCAAGATAATCTCTTAGTAACTCCCGAAGGTGTTGGTGTAAAATTCTCATTCTGACACACCCCATATTAAAAAACGTTGAAAGGCATCATCAAAATCAGTAAATTTTATGTCTTAATTAAAATGATTTGTGCTATACTCAATCAGGTTAATTTATATGAGTGTCGTGCAAACAACAAATGATATACGCAGTCTTTTCTTAGATTTTTTTAAAAAGAATAGGCATACTATAGTTAAATCTTCCCCTCTTATTCCAGCTAATGATCCTAGCTTGATGTTTACTGCTGCTGGAATGGTGCCGTTTAAGGATGTTTTCCTTGGAAAAGAAACCAGGGACTATACCCGGGCAGTATCTAGTCAAAAATGCGTGAGAGCTGGTGGCAAGCATAATGACCTTGAAAATGTTGGACATACCAAGCGTCATTTAACTTTCTTTGAGATGCTTGGGAATTTTTCATTCGGAGATTATTTTAAGGAAGATGCTATAAAATATGCTTGGGATTTTATAACACGAGAGCTGCAGTTTAATAAAAATAAGCTCTATATAACGACTTATCACACTGACGATGAATCTTTTAAAATTTGGAAAAAAGTAACTGGCCTAGAAGATAATCGTATAATAAAAATCTCAACGAACGATAATTTCTGGTCGATGGGCGATACAGGACCCAGCGGACCCTGTTCAGAAATATTTTATGATCAAGGGAGTCAATTTTTTGGTGGATTACCTGGTACCAAGGATCAAGATGGCGATAGATATGTTGAGATCTGGAATTTAGTTTTTATGGAACACGAGCAACTTGCGTCCGGAGAAAGAATAAATCTTTCGAAGAAATCAGTAGATACTGGAATGGGACTTGAAAGAACAGCTGCTATTATGCAAGGTGTATATGATAATTTTGAGATAGATACATTCAAAGCAATCATTAATGTTATTGAAGATATCACATCGTGCAAAGCCAGCAACAACACCGCACATCGCGTTATCGCCGATCATTTGCGCTCTTGTGCTTTTTTAATTGCTGATGGCGTAATGCCGTCTAACGAAGGACGTGGCTATGTTTTAAGACGAATTCTGCGTAGGGCAATCAGATATGTAAACCAACTTGGCTACAAAGACATCTTGATGTATAAGCTCTTGCCTGTGCTGATTGGAGAAATGGGTACTAGTTATCCAGAGCTAATTAAAGGTGAGCAGTTTATTGCTGATGTTTTTCGACAAGAGGAAGAGATGTTTATTACGACTTTAGATCGTGGCATGAAATTACTAAATGACAAAATTAAAGACTTAAAACCTAATGCAATGCTTACTGGCGATGTAGCATTTAAATTACATGATACCTATGGCTTTCCTGTTGACTTAACGCAAGATATCTTGCGTGATAAAAAGATCAAAGTTGATGTGGGTGGATTTGAACAATTAATGACAGTACAAAAAAACAGAGCACGTAAAGCTTGGACAGGATCTGGAGAGGAGGCAGTCAAAGACCTATGGTTTGGCATAAAGGATAGATGTGGTACTACTGAATTTTTAGGATATAACGCAACTGATGCTAAAGGCAAAATTGTTGCCTTAGTACAAAATAATTCTGAAATAGAATCTCTTGATAATAAAGAAAAATTTCATTTAATCACTAACCAGACCCCTTTCTATGGTGAATGCGGGGGGCAAATGGGTGATATAGGAGAGATACAACTAGAAGATAAACTTCATATCAAAGTATTAGATACTCAAAAACCTTTGCCTGGATTTCACGCACATTTGTGTCAATTGCAAAAAGGCAAGGTGAAAGTAGGCGATGTGGTTGATTTAATAGTGAATAAGCCGCATAGAGATGAGTTAAAACGTAATCACACCGCCACTCACCTGTTGCACGCAGCGCTAAGATCCAAACTTGGGGAGCATGTCGTACAAAAAGGATCTCTCGTCGCTCAAGATAGGCTGCGTTTTGATTTTAGTCACAGAGAAGCTATCGCGCGTTCTGTTTTAGATGAAATTGAAAAAGAAGTGAATACTTTGATCTTTAAAGATTATGAAGTTACAACTCAATTAATGAAACATAGTGACGCTATTAAAAAAGGCGCCATGGCTTTATTTGGTGAAAAATATGAGGATGAGGTCAGGGTAGTTTCTATCGAAGCAAAAGGTGCTACACATTCTATTGAATTGTGTGGAGGTACCCATGTTACAAGATTAGGTGAGCTTGGAGTATTTAAAATCTTATATGATACAGCAATTGCCGCTGGAGTAAGAAGAATTGAAGCAGTCACAGCAACAGAAGCTCTCGCTTGTTTCCAGAATAGCTATAACTTATTGAAAGAGGCAGCAACTACTTTGCAGGTTAAAGAAGAGGATATTACAGATAAAATCAACGAAATTTCACAAAACAAGAAAAAATTAGAAAAAGAGCTAAGCAAAATAAAACAAATTAATTTATCTGATTTGCTTAAAAAAGCACAAACACAGCAAATAGGGGAAATCGTACTTATATCTGATAGCTTTGAAAATTCTAACCTAGGCGAATTGCGCAATTTGGCACAACAGCACGTGCTAAATAACAGCAACAACGTTGTATTGCTATTTTCTGTTCTGAAAGATAGCATAGGTCTCGTTTGCGGAGTAAGTAAGAATATCAAAAAGCAGGTAAAGGCAAATAACATTCTGGATATAGTAATGAAAGAGTTTAACGGTAAGGGTGGAGGTAGCGATTTAATCGCACAAGCCGTAGGTCAGAGAGAAATTAAATCTATAGAAAAATCCAAGAATATAGTAATTTCTTTGTTAAATGATATCAAAAATGAAAAAGCTTAAAATCTTTCTAGTGGCAGGAGAACCTTCCGGGGACTATCTTGGAGCGCAACTAATTAAAGCATTAAAGAAGCAGCATCAAGGCAACTTAGTGTTAAAAGGCGTTGGTGGAAGCCTTATGAAAAAGGAAGGAGTGTCTGCAGACTTCTCTCTTATGGATATTGCTACTATTGGCATAGTTGAAGTTGTATCTGTAGCGTTTAAAGCCATTAAGTTACTAAAACTGACCTCCGAAGCAATTAGAAAATTCCAGCCAGATATTTTAATCACCATAGATGTCCCGGGGTTTTCTTTTAGGCTTGTGAAAAAAGTCAAAGACCTTAGGCAGCAAGGTAGTACTAAATTTGTACATTATGTATCTCCAACAGTTTGGGCTTATAAAAAGGAACGTATATACTATATGGAGAAGTACTATGATCTGGTGCTTGCTTTGTTTCCTTTCGAGCCCAAGTATTACGAGCATACTAAGGTAAGCTGCAAATATATTGGACACCCTATATCAGAATACGATTGGACAACAAGGACAACTAATAATTTTAGGCAACAACATGGAATCCATAAAAACAAAGACATCTTAGGAATAATGGCTGGGAGCAGATCTTCTGAGGTAAGGCGAATGCTTCCGATATTCATTGATGCCATTAATGAATTTTTATCAAAAAAAGAAAGAAATGTAATCGTTGTATTTCCAGTAATATCAGAAGAAACTAGGGAAATTATTACACCTTTCCGCGATAAAATGAATTTCGAATATTTAATTATCAAGCCATCTAGCCTCAAAGAAAAAACAGATATGTTTAAATCTTTCAGTAAGGTTATTGCAAAATCAGGAACTTCTAGTCTCGAGTTGGTTTTTGCAAATGTTCCTATGATCGTTGCATATAAACTCAATTTCTTTTCTTATTTGCTAGCAAAATATTGGTTTCGCATGGAAGATAATATTAAATTTGTGACGATGGCTAATTTGCTATTGAATAAAGAAATTATACCGGAATACCTGCAAAGCGAATGTAATAGCTCTAACTTATGTAAAGCAATGCAACAGCTGTATGACAAAGATTTCTGCAATAAACAACTGTTGCAATATAAGAAAGTACAGCAAATGCTGTGTAATAACACTCACCTATCTCCAAGCAAAACAGCGGCTATTAACATTTTAAAGTTATAAATCTCGCCGCATTTTTCAATAGCTCCTTTTTAGCAACATCACAAAAAAATATCTTTTTATTGACTGTTTAATTTTAAGGTGATATTAAGTAATACTTCAAACTATAAGGTGAAAAAATAGGTAGCAAGGGCAACCTGGGGAAATAAAAATCAATAACAAATCAAGAGGGAAAAATGCTTAAAGCAAAAAAATTATTAAAAATGGAAACACAAGCTTTACGTGGCGGCGGAGTCATGGAGTCAGAAACTCGTATAGCATTGAAATTTGGTGAAAAATTGATTTGTGATCAGACATTGCTAGCACCAAAAATAGACCTTTATCCAGCCGATCCAAATTTTGGTATGGGGGATATTCCAAGTACTTGCCATTTAATAGGGGATGTTACAATTCATCCTCAATCAGAGTGGGATGATGTTGAGTAAGAATACTATAGTGTATTGTTTTACTTGAACAAATCTTTCATTTTTTCAATACATCCTTTATACTGATTTCTTTCTTGATATAATGTCGAAATAGGTGTTATACTCTCTTAATAATTGCATTACTGGTTAATGCCTATGTCCTTTTTAAAAAAATTGTTTACTAAAACAAATCTTTTAGTAGCTTTCAAAGAAACTCATGTAATATTTTATGAGATTAGAAATAATAATCTAGAGAATCAGCTGTTAGTACCAGTCCATGGGGAAAAAACAGAGGAATTAGAAAATTTCATCAAAAAGCATAAAAATACAAGGGTTAAACTTTTATTAGATTTAAATAAAGAAAGTTATAAAGATATAAAGCTTCCCGATGTTGGTGCTATTAATGCTAGAAAAGAACTAGATGCACAACTAACAAAAGATATAAAAAATCATAAAATTATACATCCTATCTTGGCCAGCAAACCTACAGCAGCAGATCCTTTTTGGCATTTTATTGCAGTAAGTCTGACCCTTAATAAAGATATTATTCGATTCATTAAATATCTATTTAGAGGGTTTAAAAAAATTCATTCTGTATCTTTAGCTCCCGTAGAAAATATCACTCTTTATAAAAATATAAAAAATGCCTATTTTAAAGAAGATATTAAGCAACGAGAACAGCAACCTAGTTGTTGTATTATACGCTTATATAATGATACAGGTTATCTTTACGAAGTAATCTTCCAGGGAGACTCCATCTACAGCATTGACTTCTACCAAATTCCTAATAAAAACTTTGCTAAAGAACTTGCAAAAATAGATCAAAATACACGCAGTAAGCTTATATCTTCCCTAGGTATAGAAGAAAATACTATTCATATAGTAACATTATTACCTGAACAGTTAAAAAATTCTATTCCTAATCAACGTAACAACCACATCTTATCTACGTTAGATGTGGCTAAGAAATTAGACATAAGATCAAATATTAAAGAAGATTCCTTATCTTTTAACATACTGTCCTTCACTAACTTTATCAGACAAAAACCACAGTCATTAAAAATACAAAGTTTAAACAAGCTAAATTTTATATACTTTTTTCAATACGCATTTCATATATCTCTGTTAATAATAACAGTTACCGTTTTTATGTTAACAAGTAAAACACAATCAGAGTTTCTAAATACCCAGAAGGCACATAACTCTTTGCAAAAAAGATTAAGCACCTTCAATGATCGTTACCAGTGTGAAATAAAAAATAAACAAGAAATGACGCCTATATTAGATACAGAACCTAATCTCAAGAGATTATATAACATCGTAAAAATGAAGCAGTATCCTTTAGATATATTGAGCACTATAGCAACTTCTAAAAACAACAATATCTTCTTAGAAAGTTTTACATATAGAAAAACTAAAGATGTTTTAGCAAATAGTGTGGTTGTAATAAATATTGATTATCCAAATTTTCACCTTGATAAAGACAAAGAATATTTTCATGAAGTTACCCAATTTATTAATAAACTTACATATAATTTACCTCATAAAGAAATATACTTTTATCGTTTATCAAAGAATTTAAAATCAAAAAATAATTACCAATATGTACCAATAGAAATAAAAATCATCGATCCTGTAGAGCAATAAAATGATTTATAACAACCTAATAAATTTAAATAAAACCACGTATAATATAATAAAAAAACGCCTATTTAAATTTTGTATATTTTACCTCTCTATACTAATAATACTAGTCAACATCAATTTGTATAAAAAGAGTGAAATCCGTAGCCTTGGGGCCAAATCGCAAATTCTTTCATTACAAACTAACTCCGTAGGAGCAAAACTGCATAAACTAATTCTTGCAAATAACGCAATTAATAAAACTCTGTTTATTTTAAATTATATAAAACTGGAGAAGAACCCTACTGTTAAGCTATACTTAACTGCAATGAAAGAGACTATAAATAACTTAGCTTATTACTATGGTATTAATGCGCCGATAACCATACACGTTTCTTATCCAACGAAAATGCCAGATCATACCTTGACTAAGATTGCTATGAACATTTCCTTTCATGCTAATAGCGATGAAAATGTGATCAGGCTTGTTGATTCATTGGCTATGAATCTAAAAGGATTTTTAAAAATCCAGAAAATGGAGATATTTAAAAACAAAGAAGAAGATTTGTCGTCAAATAAAAAACAGATTAACAACAATATAATAACATGTAATCTAGCATTAGATTGGTATATTGTACCATCGCACAAAGCGCATAATAGAATTACTCAAAACGAAGTAATAAAAATATATCCTCAAAAACCTAAGGTAGAGGTAGAAGATGTATATAGGGTGTCGGTATGGGAGAATTCATTAATGCTGCCTCCAGAGTACAGATAAGTGAAGGTATCTATTGGGATCTCCCTAGGGATTTTTAGCAATGCCCTAAAAAAGATATTTTTATGTTTACAACCCTTAGCTGTCTGGTATAGTAACGCTGCTAAATAAATACAAAATTAGATGAAAAAATCTACACGTAAGGTTGTTCTTGCTGGAATGATTGGTAATGCTTTAGAGTGGTATGATTTTGCTCTTTACGGTCATTTCGCTACGATTTTAAGCAAACACTTTTTCCCTTCAGAAGATCGATATGTTGGATTAATTGCTACCTATGGCATTTTTGCTTTAGGATTCATTATGAGGCCGGTAGGAGGAATATTCTTTGGTTATATCGGTGATAAATATGGGAGAAGACTTGCATTAGCAATTTCTATTGTAATGATGGCAATACCTACTGCTTTAATAGGGTTATTACCTACTTATGCACAAATAGGAGTTTTTGCTCCGATTCTATTAGCGCTGATTCGTTTAATGCAAGGGGTTTCCGTAGGTGGGGCATTCAGTGGTTGTATAGCTTTTTTAGTAGAGCACTCTCCTTCAAACAAACGTGGATTAATTGGCAGTATAAGTATGGCCAGCTTATCTGGCGGCATGTTACTTGGTTCACTCGTTGCAACGTTAGTTTCTTACTATATGAATAGCGCAGATTTTGAATCATGGGGATGGCGAATACCATTTTTACTAGGTTTGGTCGTTGGTCTGGTGGGTGTTTATATAAAAGTAGGATTGCAGGAAAGTCCAATATATAAGAAAGCACTAGCAAATAACGAGCTGTCTTCTAGGCCAGTACGCGAAATAGCAACTAACTTTCTACCGCAACTAACATTAGCAATTGGCATATATCTAACTGTCACTGTACCATTTTATACACTAACTATCTTTATTAAGTCATATATGAATAACACCCTTGGATTTTCTCATAAAGATTCATTAATTATAAATTTAATAAGTCTGACTGTTGTAACTTTAGCTATGCCTATAGGGGCATGGTTTTCAGATAAATATGGAAGAAAGCCTGTATTGAGAAGCACTACCATATGCTTGATTGTTTTTATTTACCCTATTTTTTGGTTATTAAAAACATCAGGCTTTGAGGCGGCCCTCTTATCGCAAGTGATATTCGCTGCGATTGTTGGCTTCTATATGGGACCTATACCTGCACTTCTTGTAGAATTATTTCCAACTAGGGTAAGATTCACTGGAGTTGCTGTGTCTTATAACTTAAGTGCAGCTTTATTTGGTGGCACTGCTCCATTAGTAAATACGTGGTTGGTCAGTCACATGAGACATGATTCAGTTGCGTTGTACATAATATTCTATGCTGTGCTGACATTGCTTTGCTTAAAAAGTTATCGAGAAACCTATCGCAAGGCTTTGGTTTAGAGAGCCTCATAAAATTATTTTACGAGCTTTACGCGCTGCGCCAAAGCTACCAAGTATAAGCCCACCAAGAAAATCATAGAGGAAAGAACTTGCCCCATTGTGAAATACCCCAAAATATATCCTATTTGAATATCGGGATCGCGGAAGCATTCAGAAAATATTCTAAATGTTGCGTATAGCATCACGAATATTCCTGTTAATAATTTGGTTTTTTTATAAAATTCACACTTAAAAAACAGAATATTGATTATAATAAAGAGCAATAATCCCTCTGTTAAAGCCTCGTATATTTGGCTTGGATGACGCAAAAAAGGTCCGCCCATTGGAAATTTCATAGCCCAAGAAACATCTGTGATACGACCAAACAATTCGCCATTAATAAAGTTAGCAATTCTGCCTAAGAACAAACCAATTGGAGCAACGCAAGCAGATAGGTCGCATATTTTCCAATAATCTATTTTATATCTTCGGCATAATATAATAATGCCAATAAAATACCCGATCAAACCTCCATGGAAGGACATTCCCATTTGCTGTAACTGCAGTATTTCAAGTGGGTTTTTGATATAATAATCCAAACTATAAACTACTATATAACCCAGCCTTCCTCCAATGACTACACCTAATACCGCAGCAACGATCAAATCTTCAATGAATTTTGGAGGTAATTTGAATTTTATTTTTTTAGCTAAAAAGTTGATATAAAATGCTCCAATTAAAATACCAAATATGTACGCAAGGGAGTACCATCTTATTTCTAATGGTCCTATAGAAACTAATATAGGATCGATGTCGGGATACTTTAATGCCATAAATTATATTATATCAGTTATTATAAATAAGACCTCATAATATGCATGTGTCAAGTAATTTGCTGATAGATTTTGATTTTTTGCTTAACAATTGAGAAGATAAAGTAATGCTGCTTGTAGAGAGGCGGGATTTAAATCTACGACTTTCAATGTTAAAGAATGTATCCCCTTTTTGTGTATTTGCTTAATGAGTTTGGCAGCTTCCTACTCTCCCACACCTTAAGATGCAGTACAATCGGCGTTGCACGGTTTCACGGTCGAGTTCGAAATGGGATCTCGTGGTTCACATGCGCTATAACCACCAAACTTATTAAACAAATACTTTATAATATAGCTTTCTATAAAATAAGAACAACTTATAAGACAGATCGTCCAACAAGTAAATACAATCTTTTCACATTCTTAACATAGAGAAATAAGATCTAACAAAATCCACAGTTTAGGTGTTTATAGTTTTAATACTACATGTGTATGTCAGTATAAATTAAGTCAATCGAGTTATTAGTACTAGTTAGCTCAACATGTTACCATGCTTACACACCTAGCCTATCAACGTGGTGGTCTACCACGACTCTAATGGGGAAATCTAGTTTTGAGGCAGGTTTCCTGCTTAGATGCTTTCAGCAGTTATCCTTTCCGTACGTAGCTACCCAGCGGTGCCACTGGCGTGACAACTGGTACACAATAGGTACGTCCACTCTGGTCCTCTCGTACTAAGAGTAGCTCCTCTCAAATTTCCTTACACCCACGGCAGATAGGGACCGAACTGTCTCACGACGTTCTGAACCCAGCTCACGTACCACTTTAATCGGCGAACAGCCGAACCCTTGGGAGGCGCTTCCCCCCCAGGATGTGATGAGCCGACATCGAGGTGCCAAACGATTCCGTCGATATGGACTCTCTGGAATCATTAGCCTGTTATCCCCGGCGTACCTTTTATTCGTTGAGCGATGGCCCTTCCACTCAGAACCACCGGATCACTATGACCGACTTTCGTCTCTGCTCGGCTTGTCAGCCTCGCAGTCAGGCAAGCTTATGCCATTGCACTCTAATCAGTTGATTTCCAACCAACCTGAGCTTACCTTCGCACGCCTCCGTTACTATTTAGGAGGCGACCGCCCCAGTCAAACTACCCACCATGCAGGGTCCCAGATCTAGATTCATAGATCTTGGTTAGATATCAAAAAGTTAAAGGGTGGTATTTCAAGGGTGACTCCACAATAACTGGCGTTACTGCTTCAAAGTCTCCCACCTATCCTACACATCAAATTTCTAATATCACTGCAAAGCTATAGTAAAGGTGCACGGGGTCTCTCCGTCTAACCGCGGGTACTCCGTATCTTCACGGAGAATCCAATTTCGCTGAGTCAATACTGGAGACAGTGGGGAAGTCGTTACGCCATTCGTGCAGGTCGGAACTTACCCGACAAGGAATTTCGCTACCTTAGGACCGTCATAGTTACGGCCGCCGTTCACCGGGGCTTCAATTCAAAGCTTGCACTTCTCCTCTTAACCTTCCGGCACCGGGCAGGCGTCAGACCCTATACTTCATCTTACTGATTTTGCAGAGTCCTGTGTTTTTGATAAACAGTCGCCACCCCCTATTCTGTGACACCATTTAAAGGTTGCCCTTAAAATGGTTACCCTTATCCCGAAGTTACGGGTACAATTTGCCGAGTTCCTTCAGTATTGTTCTCTCAAGCGCCTTAGTATACTCTACTTGCCCACCTGTGTCGGTTTGGGGTACGGTCTATATGTAGGTGCTATTTCCTGGAAGCTTTTCACTGCATACACAATCCAATAAGCATATACAACTTTTAAGCTCCGTCACATCCTACAGGTTCAGGAATATTAACCTGATTCCCATCGACTACGCCTCTCGGCCTCGCCTTAGGAGCCGACTAACCCTACGCAGATTAACTTTACGTAGGAAACCTTGGGCTTTTGGCGAGAATGTTTCTCACATTCTTTATCGCTACTTATGTCAGAATTCTCACTTCTGATACCTCCAGCAATCCTTACGAATTGCCTTCACAGGCTTACAGAACGCTCCGCTACCACGCACACAATAAATTGTATGCATTCGCATCTTCAGTGTATGGCTTTAGCCCCGTTACATTATTGGCGCAAGAAAACTTATTTAGACTAGTGAGCTGTTACGCTTTCTTTAAAGGATGGCTGCTTCTAAGCCAACCTCCTAGTTGTTTTGGTCTTCTCACATCCTTCCACACTTAGCCACAACTTGGGGACTTTAGATGACGATCTGGGCTTTTTCCCTTTCGACTACGGACCTTAGCACCCATAGTCTGTCTGCTGTACTGTACTTATCGGTATTCGGAGTTTAGTCAGATTTGGTAAGGCTTTGGGCCTCCCTAGTCCATCCAGTGCTCTACCCCCGATAGCAATCATACAACGCTCTACTTAAATAGATTTCGCGGAGAACCAGCTATTTCCGAGTTTGATTGGCCTTTCACCCCTAACCACAACTCATCCCCTAATATTTCAACATTAGTGGGTTCGGTCCTTCAGTACATGTTACTGTACCTTCAACCTGGCCATGGTTAGCTCACTCGGTTTCGGGTCTAATTCATCGAACTAATCGCCCTATTAAGGCTTGCTTTCACTACGCCTACGTCTAATGACTTAAGCTCGCTCGACAAACTAACTCTCTGACCCATTATGCAAAAGGTACGCCGTCACTACGTATTAACAAGTTAACACGAGCTCCGACTGCTTGTAAGCACTTGGTTTTAGATACTATTTCACTCCCCTTATCGGGGTACTTTTCACCTTTCCCTCACGGTACTAGTTCACTATCGGTCGCTAGAGAGTACTTAGGCTTGGAGAGTGGTCTCCCCATATTCAGACAGGATTTCACGTGTCCCGCCCTACTCTAGAGCACAAAAATTTATTACTTATACAGGGCTGTCACCTTCTTTGGCTAACCTTTCCAGGTTATTCTAATTGAAATTTTCATACTACTGGCCTGATCCGCGTTCGCTCGTCACTACTAGCGGAGTCTCAATTGATTTCTTTTCCTCTGGTTACTAAGATATTTCAATTCACCAGGTTTACTTTATATAGCTATGTATTCACTATATAATATCTAGCAAGCTAGATGGGTTTCCCCATTCGGAAATCTTCGGATCAAAGAATGTTCGCATCTCCCCGAAGCTTATCGCAGCGTACTACGTCCTTCATCGCCTTCTAGCGCCAAGGCATTCACCAAATGCTCTTTTTATACTTAATTTGCACTGACACACATGCAGTATTAAAACTACATTTATTTTTAAGACTTCTGCTATGGGTCTCGGACTGATTACTTTATCGTCAAAGGCAGAAGCCTGTTTGTTTTAGTAGATTTACTAAAACACCAGCGGTTGTTAGATCTTATTCACTATGTAAAACAGCAGTTTATATAAAAAACTTATATAATAATTTCGGTAAGTACTGTTTATATTATCTGATTGTCTCTTTGTCAATAGACTATTTGAAAAATAAGGATTTTTATTAATAGGCGACGGCAAGTAGTCTATCTCAATAAAATGGTTAAGAACTACCTGCCTCTACAAACGCATTGAAGAAAGCATTTTCACCACCAATTTCACCACCAATAAACAATTTTCCCACTTCGCTTTGCGAATAGTTATCCGGTGTCACACTTTTTTTTATAAAGAGATTCGGATCTTCGTCTTCCAAAGGATACGGAGAAGGCTCTAGCGGAATATCCTTTAGATGCTGCTCATAAAATCCATACCTACTGACTGTTGTTGCTTCTTCCCACACAGCTTCTTCTTGCGCAGGATCGCTGAAAATATCGTCTTCGTTTAGGCTTTTTAAATACAGATCTATAATCTCCTGCATCTCTTCATCGCTATATCCCTGAGCTTCTAAAGCAATTTTTAGCAATGATACTTCGTGGGAATGTCTGCCATAATCATTTGAGAGGTTATTTATTGAGTTGCGAGAGATACCGTCATCGGAGGAAACTTCTTCTCCAAGATCATCAGAGGGCTTGTCATCAGCTTGTGCTCCACCGCCTTGATCTCCTTGCTCTTCTTGTTCTTCATCAGCAGGAGCCGTCGCAACTGTCGCCGCATCACCCCCTTCAACGCCGCCTCCTGCAACAATTGTCGTTAATTCCGCTAAACCTTCTTGAGCCTGAGTACAATCTGGATCTAACTCAACTGCCCTTTGATAATAGCTTATTGCCTCCCCATACCTTCCTGAATCTTTTGTAAGCTCTGCTATAGCACACCACGCCTCAGGGTTCTGCAGGTACAACCCCACTACCTTTTCACGGAGTTCATCTGTTGCTCTTTCGCTTTCTGAGAAATTTTCCTTCAAAAAGTTTATAAAACAAAAAAGACTCTCGGGATCATCTGGGTTTAAAACTAATGCCATTTCAAAAAAAGCTTCTGCTTCATCGAGTTTTCCTTGTTTTGCTAAAACCTCAGCATACTCGCGAAAAGTTTGGGGGTTTTGAAAATTTTCTAAACGCATTACAGCTAGAAGATGCGACGCTGCATATTGAAAAAATCCGCCTCCTTCCGCCTCCTCTGCTATCTCTCTAAAGGGCTCAATTTGCTCAGCTAGCCTTTCTTTGTCTTGTTCAGTAAAGCCTCTTTGATCCTCTGCGATATCTCTCTGAGCTAATGCAACTGCTCTCTCATAACATGCCCTTGCTTCTTCATAATTTCCTTTGCTTTTTAAAACTTTTGCATGCTTATAATAAGCAGTAAATCGGGGATTTGACTCAATAGCTACCCTTTCTTCTGGCATCTGCACTACTCCTTGATTATCAGTTGTTATTATCTGATTGTTACTTTGTCAACAAACTATGTCAATAGACTATTTGAAAAATGTGGCAGTTCAATATGTTGGAGAGATGATGGAACAAAGCTATTACTATCTTTGAACTCCCCCGATTCCACCTCCTTTTCGCTCCTGTGCTGCCCGCTGACCTTCTGGGGTTCTCGTTGGGGTTACTACTCTCTGTGTAGGTTCCTCGCTCTTGTCTGCAAAACCCTGTATTCCTAGTCCTTGTTCAACTTTCATTGCTTGACTAAGGACGTCTTTTGTTTGATTAGGTTCTGTCCGTAAGTCTTTTACACCATCGTTCTCGGCTACAAGCTCGCTTACTCTTGCTAGCAGTCCTTGTCCTAATTCTACTGCCTGACTAAGATCGTCTTTTGTTTCGCCAAGTTCCTTTTCTGTTTGACTAAGGCTCTGTTTTGTTTGCCTAAGTTCCTTCTCTGATTGAGTAAGGCTCTCTTTTGTTTGACTAAGTTCTTTCCGCAAGCCTTCTACTGTTTCTTGCTCGATTTCTAGATCGCCCTTAAGTCTTTGGTTGTCTTCGTGAATCATACTAGATCTAGCTTGCACACCCCTCATTTGTTTTTTTTGTCTGTCAACGTCTAAGTCCTCCAAAGTAAGAGGTCCCATTAATCCTTCTTTCATATCTTCTACTTGTTGAGACAAGACTTCCTTTTCAGCACTAAGACTTGTAATCTTTCCGATATCCTTTCTGTGTTGTGCTTGGTGCTCTTCAAGCTCTTCTTCTAAATTATCTTGATATTCTTGATAGCGCAATTCCGCAGAAAGGGTTTTATTCTCTGTTCTTAATTGCCTTAATTCTTGCTCTTGTTCTTTTACCTGCGCCTCAAGTCTTTTATCATCTTCCAGAATAAAATCCTCTCTTCTTTCTTGAGCTTCTATTGTTGCTAGATGCTCTCTTGAGCGTTCTAGGTGTGAGTCTCTACTTTCTTCTGCTCGAAAAGCCCGATCCTCTGTCTCTCCTAACTGTTTTTTAGTAGTTGCAAGCTCTTTTTGAGTACTTTCTAGTTGCGAACCCATTGTTGCCATTTCTTCATCCTTTTTTTCTTCGCCATCTATTCGTTGTCTTCTTTCTGCTTGCACTTCGCTTTCTAACCGTTTTATTTGTTCGTCTTGCTGTTTTTCTACTGTTTTTGCTCTTTTTTCTGCTGCTGCAAGCATAGCCTTTAATTGTGCTATTTCATTTGACTGTCCCGCTTCTGCTTTTGCTGCTTCTGCTTTTGCTGCTTCCGCTTTTGCCGCTTCTGCTTTTGCCGCTTCTGCTTTTGCTGCTTCCGCTTTTGCTGCTTCCGCTTTTGCTGCTTCCGCTTTTGCTGCTTCCGCTTTTGCTGCTTCCGCTTTTGCTGCTTCCGCTTTTGCCGCTTCTGCTTGTTGCTGTTTTTGACTTTTTTCGCTTCCTCCTCTCGTCCTTTCTGTTCTTCTAACTTCTCTTCCTGTTGTTTTTCTTAATGCCTCCAATCTTTGTAATTTTTCCTCAAATTTCGCGATGTCTTGGTCTGTAACCTTCTTATATCCTCCTGCTCTACCTGTCCACGAACCCTCAAATGCCTTTTTTTGACTTTTTAGTTCTTCTAAATCCTTATAACCTTTTTCTATTTCTTTTTGTATTGCTTGTTCTTTTACTGCTGGATCAACCCGAAGAACTGCTTTGGTTCTTTCTGGCGCCGCACTCCTATTTTTTTTCCTTTTTTTCATAATAACCTCTCTAAACAAATAATTATACTAACTATTTTATACGCATTTAGTAAAGAAACGGTTAATAATCTACAACGTTTCTTACAGTGCAAAATTAGTTTAGACTTAATCAAGAATGTGAAAAACGGCCGAACAGACTATAGGGCAACGACCTAAAAAGCGTATCGATAGCAATGTCTCAAGGGTTTGAACCCCTTCTTCTCCCGCCATTTCTAAGCATCTTCTTTAACTAGCGATGCTATTGATTATCGTAAACGCTTATACAAAATGTCTCTTTAATAAAAAGCATAATAATTGCGCTTACAATAAACCCAACAGGGAGTATTAGCATTGCTGTTTGAAAATTCTCTACTGAATAAAGTAGTTCACTTCCTACCGTTTTATGATGCCCGTCAACTAACCATCCAAACAAAGGCTGAAAAATAAAACCACTTGCCATTAGAGTCATTGCAACAATGCTAGTTGCAGATGCTGTTACTTGTGGAGAGTTTAGCTCTGTTACAAGAGGATATCCAAGTGTTTGAGTACTTATGGATAAGCCAAGCAGGAAAAACAAAAGCAGATATTGTAAAACAGACAAATTAGGAATGTAAATAATGCTTAAAATGATAATCAATGACAATCCAGCACCAATAATCATAGGCAAGCGTCGACGTCTATAATAAGTTGAAATCCATCCAACAAGTGGAGAGCCAAATAGCATTCCAATAAAAATCATAGACATAATACTAGAGGCTTCTGCGGAAGTTAATCCCTTTACCTGAGTTAAAAACATATTTCCCCATAGCGCACCCAATACAAAAACCGGAAGATTCATTAAGGAAATGTAAGTTCCGCTTAGCCAGTTGTTTTTATTAGTAAGCACCACTTTAATACTTTTCCAAAATTCTAGTTTTTCTTCTCCGGTTTCCGTTACATCTTTATAGTCAGGTGATTTGTCTTCTATCATTATCCACATAATAAAAAAACAAATAAGACCCAATCCGCCCATAATCATCATTGCATACCGCCATCCAAGTGCTGTACTTAGTAAAGACATAGGGGTTTGTGCAACTATTCCTCCTAATGTACACATTGAGACAATTACCCCAACTACTAATCCCATCTTTGTTAATTTAAACCAGCGAGAAGCCAACCGAATACAGCTTACAAAACAAAATGCTCCTCCTACTCCCGAAACAAGGCGAAACATTCCTGCTATACATGCACTAGGAGAAAGAGCAAAACCAAACATGCTGATTACGGCACAGCACATTGCCAGCAACATAAGTCGACGTGTAGAAAATCTATCTAGCAATAATCCCGCTGGAAACACAAGAAAAAAGTTGGCATAGAAGTACATTGAAGAGACGTGTCCAAGTTGTGTTGAATTAATATTAAAGTCCCGCATTAAATAAACACCAATGCCATTGAGTATGTTTAATTGCAAAAAACTATAGAAAAAAAGCAATGATCCAGATAAGACCACAGCCCACCTTTTTAACATGCTCGGGATAATAATATTTTGATTAGAAATTGCTTTAGATTGCTTGTTGGTTTTGTTCATCGTTTTATCCTCTAATTAAAAATTACTGGGTAACCATCTCTCTTTTTTTCTTATCTTCTTCTGTTTTTTTTGACTCTCCTAATTCAAAATGCCTTCTACAAACGGAAATATATCGATCATTTCCTCCTATTTCAATTTGCTCTCCTTTCGTTACTTTTTCTCCTTTTTCGTTGATGCGCATATTCATTATTGCTTTTCTACCACAATGACAAATTGTTTTTAGTTCAACTATCTCTTCTGCCCAAGCAAGTAGGTACTTACTGCCTTCAAAAGGCTCTCCTACAAAATCTGAGCGCAATCCATAAGCAATCACAGGACAATTTAATTCAATTGCGATTTTGACTAACTGCTTTACATGTTCCTTTTTTAAAAACTGAGCTTCATCAACTAAAACACATCTAATTTTAGGATCAGCTTTTATCTTATCTTTCATGTAGCTAAAAAAGTCAAAATTAGATTCAAAAGCAACAGCTTCTGATTTAAGACCTATGCGCGAAGTTAGCATCCCAACCTTGTATCGATCGTCAATGATTGGAGTAAAGAGAAGAGTACTCATATCTCTTTCATTGTAATTATAAGAAGATTGTAATAAAGTCGTTGTTTTTCCAGCGTTCATTGCTGAATAATAAAAATACAGTTTTGCCATATTATCCCCTTTTATTGGATTATTTTATATTGTTTTATCAATTAGATATCGAGTCTATCACAACATCAAAATATAATGCTAGAAACTTTTCCAAGTTATTCCAATTTTAGATAAAAATGGGTTATTTTTTCAAGTTGGGGTTGATAAAAGTTTTTCTTAAATACTAGTTGCTACTACACTTAGACCAAGATTATATCATTGTCTTGGTAGAGAACATCACAAACCTCTATCTCATCCGGATCATCCGGATCGATTATGCAATTAACTAAATCACTCTCGGTATCGTCGTCTTGAAAAGGCGGTGAAAGCAGCGCTGTTTCCACTTCTTTTATACTTGTTGAGCTTTCATCTGCTTCGGCGCTTTGAGATTGACAACGAACGAGAAAGCTCACATGGCCGAGTTTTAAGAGGTTAAAATATACATCAAAAACAACTAGTCCGACCAGCAGGGATGGTAAAGTAACAACTCCCAGCCATACCCCAACACCAATAGTTCCAGCACCAACAGCAACGGTCCACAACATCTCTTTGTTAGCGGTGTCTCGGCATTCTTGTGGTACTTCTCCTTGCACTAAATTATCTCCAAAGAAAGACGCAATTTTAGTTATTACGTGTTTTCCGACTACCGTAAATGTTGTAGAAATAAGAGAGTTTATAGGGTAATTTGCTCTATCGTGCTTTGTGATTACAGCACTACAGAACAAAGCGGCTCCTGCAACGTTACGTAATGTTGATTCAGCAATAGAAGCGATATCAGTAACCGTCTGTGATACGGGACATTTATTAGGATACATCGTGGTACACGTGAAACCAGCAACATCAAGAGTAATGGCAGCACCAAGGGTTCCTTTTGCAATATTCCCTGACATCTCCGCCATAGAATTAAAACTACGAGGCTGTTCTGCGTGCTGGTAATGAGAGTCTTCTTTTTTTTCACCATCATTTATGTCTATAACTAAATGTTGCAGTTTACTATCCTCCGTTACTAATAACTCATCGTAGCTTAGCTTTTCTGCAATTTCTTGTGCGCTTAAAGAAGAAAACACAACTATAGGTAAGGCTTCTGGCCCGGAAGCTTGAGTTGCTTTGTTTCTTACTAAACCTGTGGAACGAGGAAAAGACGCTCCCTTTTGAGTAGCAGGTGACTCAGCAGGAGACTCAGTTCCTAGATAAGAAGAAGCCTGCGTTGCTCCAGATGCTGCCCTTAGACGCCCCCCTCCTGAATCTCTTGACAATGACGAAGGGGTCCCAGCAGCTAAGTAGTCATCATCAACCATAGCGGATATTGCTCTTGGAAGCTCTTCCTGTTCTTGTTGCAATGATGGACTCTCTTGGGTGGTACACTTTTCAACAGAAATAACTGGAGCACCTGTATAAGATGCGCTTGATTGTTTTTTAAAGTCATGATCTTGTAGCGCCATACCAATACCCGAAGGTTTTTCGGAAAAAGAAGAAGGGCTTTCACAAGGAGTTACTAAGGTAGATGCAGGGGTACGGTCTTCACTTCCTTTCGCAGGAGGGGGTGGTGTAGCGAGAGATTCCGGAGGAGTTTTTTTGAAGACTTGTAGTGCCATACCAATACCTGAAGGTTCTGCGGGAAAAGAAGAAGGGCTTTCACAAGGAGTCGCTGAAATAGAAAAAGGAGTAGCTTCGCTTCCTTTTACAGAATGTGGGGATATTTTTTCTGGGCATCCTTTAAAAAAAATAGATTGATAAGCAAATTCACATCTTGCAGCAAAAGAAAAATCTGATCCCACAGTTGCAAATTCACTTCTTTTATCAAAAGAACAAGCTAATCCTACAGTTTCACATTTTTCTGAAAAAAAAGAATCTGCCCCCATAGTTTCCCATTTTTCCGTAAAAAAAGAACGTAATTCTACAAACTCGTACTTTTCTTGCTCTACAACTTTCCATAATTTTACTACATAAGGATCTGGTTTTACAAGTTTGCTTTTTACCGTACAAACCTCAGCTTTTGGAGTTTTTATTAGCTGCATACATTCTACTTTTTCCGATTTTTTAGGAACAGGAACCATTAGTTTCTGCAGTTCACAAGAGGTTGAGGCCGGAAAAAAGTAGTCTGCACGTTCTTCAGAAAAAGCTTCAAAAAGTCCTTCTTGAGGCTCTTTTTGACGTATTAAAAACTGTCTAAAATCTGCACGTAAATTCCAATCCCATGGCCTAAGTTCCAATGCTTTGCTGTAATATATCTCGGCTTTATCGGCATCTCCTTTTTTCTCCTCTAATCTCGCAAGATCCAACAACTCTTTCGCTAAATTTCTATTTCCATGGCTCCCCGTGTCTTCTGGCTCTTCAAAATCTTCCTCAGTTTCAACAACACAACACCCTTTCTTTTCTCGAAGTGCCGCTAATTCCTCAACAGGCCATTTTTGTTCAGGATTATAAAACATAGCTTGTTCGTATACGTACTCTGCTTTCTTAAGCTCCCCTCTATCTTCTAAAAAGTCTGCTAAACTTCTGTATACTTCAAATTCTTTTAGAGCAAAGCTAATTGCTTTTCTATATGCTAGCTCAGCTTCATCAGGTTTTTTTCTTTCTACTAAAAAGTCTGCCAACTCTAGGTAGCCCCATGGGTCTATTGGATTTTTTTCGATAAATTGTGTGTATACGCTCTCTGCCTCACTAGGCTCTCCTTTTCTTTCTAAAAGAGTAGCTAATTCTGCATACACCTCAAATATTGGAAAAACTTTTACCATCTCTCTCAGTATTTCTACAGCCATATCACTAAACCCCATACCTTCAAGAGACTCAGCGAAAATTTTGTATATCTCCAACTTTTCCCTAGGAACACCTTCAAATACTGCCTTTAACAGTTCTCTCGCATCTTCTTCTTTTTTTATTACTGTCCATAAAAACCCCTTAGAACAACCAAATGGAAGAAGACGTACAATATCATCAAAATGTCCCTGTTGTTGTTTGAGCGCCTGACTAAATACCCCTCTGGAAAAAACGCTACGAAGATTTAACACTGCTGGAATATATTTTGAAACGCAAATCAATTCTTCAACTTCTTGGTTATTCAATTCTACCTTATAAGACTCTCTGCCTCGAAGCATTTCTTCTTTAACTCCGTGCAATAATTCAAAAATACTTCTTTCTCTATTAGATAATTCACCACCACCTATTGCCATAGTTTCTGCGCGTAACACAGACTCTTCATCTGATGTTCTTCCAAGTATAAATTTTGCAAGCCTCCCGTATCGTTCCATTCCTGTTTCTCGCCATCCGCATACTGCCATATGTAGTGGAGTTAATGAACCAGGTCCTTTTTTATCTATTAATTCCACTTCCGGCACTTGTGTTGCAATAAATTCTGCAACATCCAGTCTTCCTTGGTAAGCAGCCCAATGCATTGGTGATATTGCTTCTTTAGATCCTGCTATAAGCTCGCGCATTGCACCCCTTACAACATCACACCAAGCACTATCTCTCGGCACAGATACTTGCATCTGAGTCCACGAAAAGAACCGACTTGTAGGACCTAGATTTTGTGACTCAGAGGAAACATCTTCAACATATTTTTCTAAGCACCCTTCTTCTTTTAGAGTTTCCATAGGTCGTTGAACATTAAACTCTAATAATTTTCTTGTTTGTTTTTCTTTTCCTTCTAATTTCTCATAAGGGGCAATTGCTATCCTTGGCAAATCAGAGATAGAAGAGTCGAATTGCATGAAAGAAGTATATACCGCTTGAAAGGTCGATAAACCTTGCTGCTCCATCGCTTCTTGTATTTCGACAGATGCTTGACTAAGTATCGGAGCCTTAAATTCCTCACGCAGCATGGCTTGCATGGAAAGATGAGAAGCATGAATAGATACTACTATTGTATTTGGTCCCATTTTTTTTGCGAGAGAAGCCATAAAAGCGGGGATATTACCTGTGTAGTAAGCAATATGAGATATAACTATCATTGAGGGCTGATTAGGCAACTGATCTATATCACCGCTAAAACAATCTCCAGCCACTATCTGATGTTGCACACCTAGTTGCGTTAATTTAGCTTGAGTTTCTTTTACAAATCTTGGATCAAATTCTATTCCTGTGTATTCTACGGGCACACCTTCTTGTTGTAATACTCCTGCTATGTGTTCTGATAAAGTTCCTTCTCCGCAACCAACATCCAGTATTTTATAGGGTTCCCCTGGGGATGTTGCTAAAAATTGTTTTGAAATCAATTCTAATAGCTTTTGAAAATATTCAAATGTTATGTGTTTTTCTGTTGTTGATTGAACAAAAGCGCTAAACCAATCTGAAGTTCTTGCTGCAGTTCTCGCTTGAGCAAGGGGTGATTCCCCTTTTTCTCCTTTTGGCACTTTACTCCCTCCTTATTCCCCTTTAACAATATATAGGAATTTTTTTCTCTTTCAAGTTGATTTGTCAAAAAAAAGCTTTATGCTGGTTGAAAAGCTGAAAGACGAAAATAATTATAACTAGCTTATTCAAGGGGGGAAAATGGAGAGAGAAGAAAATGCTATACAATATTCAGAGGCAAGGTCTTTTTTTTATAAAAGCTATATAAAACATCTAAAAAACCATTTTAACATTACTAATGTTGGGTATTCTAAGTTCTTTTTTAACAATAAATACTTTTATATATGCAGCGATACAAATATAAGTAATGAGCATATTACTAAGATAAGAAAAACTGAAATTTGGTTTGAAAACTATATAAACAGCTATAAAGGATATCATTTAATAGGTTGGCCTCAAACTGCAAGTACTGATGCTATGAAAATATTTTTGGCCCATGGCTACTGGAATGGGGCTACTATTTTTAAAAAACAAGAAGACGGCATTGAGTTATATTGGGTTGCTGGGAACAAAGATAATTCTTTACTTAATAATCTCTATATAACAAAATCTAAACTATTGCTCAAAGCTATTTCTGTTTTTGCAAAAGAATTAAAAGACTCTTTCTTTTTTTCTGAAAATAACGATCTACCTGTCTTTTCCGAAGGTGTAAATTTCTCTTCTGTAAAGGAAGTTGAGCAAATTCGTATACAAGAACGAGAAAAGATAGAAAAGTTTTTTCAGAAATTAAAAGAAAAAAAAGAGTTTACAAAAAGAAACTAGCCATTTTCATTAGATGCAGGAGGGCATGTATGGAAAAAAAACTAATACTTTCTGACAAGCACTTGATGCTTGAAAACTCAAATAAAGTAACATCATTATGTGATCCTCTTTCATCTATAGAAATTTGCTATTTTAATTATCAGCGGTATTATAATGATGGCAAGGGAGTTACATTATCTACTCACCCTGAGTATATAATGACCTACTATCGTCAAGGAATATATGCAACAGTAACTGAACTTGAGGAAATATATAACTTACACGGATGTCAAGATTACGCTTTTGATTTTTTTTCTTCTTCCTTTGCAGCGACTGATCACTTAAGTTCTATTGAGAGCAGAGATAAACATCGTTTAAACATTTCTTTAGGAGAAAAATTTAACATAGCAGATCGTATTTATTTTCTTGTTAAGCAAAAAGATTTTTATGAATTACTTGGATTCGGATGTAACAACAAAAAAGATTTTGTTTCTTTTTGCGCAAGAAATTTACACGTATTTAAAGAATTCATTAAATACTTCAAAAGTAATACACAGCAAATGATAAAAAACACTCCTTGTATAGAGGGGCCTCCATTATTGATAAACGAACAAACTGCAAAAGAAGACAACGACTCAGAATTACTTAATCTTTTTTGTTCAAAAGAACATAACCTTTTAACTTCAAAAGAACAAGATTGTCTGTTTTATCTTTTCTTAGGAAAAACCATGCAGCAAATAGGAGCTTCTCTCTGTATTTCAGCTAGAACTGTAGAATCATATATAAATAGAATAAAAAGAAAAACAAACCTACATACAAAGAATCAACTTATAGACTTTTTTTTATCAAATTATTTTTTTGAAGATGACACTCAAAATAAACTTTCACAAGTAATTAAATTTAAGTACAATATGCCACCTCTTTGTCAGAAGTGAGTTTTCAAAACAAGGAAACAGATAACATATTAAAGTAATAAAAGCTAAAAAAAATAAATATGGAAAAAAAAATTATAATTCCCGATAATCATTTGATGCTTGGAAATTCAAGCGAAATAAAATCATTGTGTGATCCTCTTTCAACTATAGGAATTTCCTCTTTTGATTATGAGCGATGCTATGATAATGGAAAAATAACCTCCTTAGGTACAGACCCCGAATATCTGAAAAACTACTATTCTCAAGGGGTGTATGTAACAGTAAGTGAACTTGAGGAAATACATGAACTACATGGCCGCCAAAATAATTATGTTTTTGATTTTTATTCTTCTTCTATGGCAGCTACTGATCATTTAGGTTCCATTGAGAACAGAAAAAAGCATCGTTTAAATCTTTCTTTAGGAGAAACTTTTAACATAACCAATCGTATTTATTTTCTTATTAGGCAAAAGGGTTTTTATGAAATATTCGGGTTCGGATGTAACAACAAAAAGGACTTTGTTTCTTTATGCATGAGAAAATTACACATTTTTAAAAGATTCATTAAATATTTCAAAAGCAATGCACAAAAAATGATAGCAGACACTCCTTATTTAGAAGGGCCTTCACTATTAATAAACAAACAAAATGTAAAAGAAAACAAAGCTTCAAAGTTACTTAAGCTCTTTCATTCTAAAAAAAATAACCTTTTAACTCCAAGAGAAAAAGAGTGTCTATTTTACCTTCTTTTAGGAGAAACTACGAAGCAAATAGGGCCTTCTCTCTCTATTTCAGCCAGGACTGTAGAATCATATATAAATCAAATAAAACTAAAAACAAATCTATATACAAGAGAGCAACTTGTAGACTTTTTTTTATCAAATTATTTTTTTGAAGATGATATTCAGGATAAGTTTTTACAAAGAGTTGAATCCAAGTCTTGCACACCCAACCCCCATATTTTCTGATCTTACTTCATTTAAGTATTATAATAATTATTTATACACCCCCAGATTGAATGTGTTATAGTAACATCTTATATCAACTTAAAATTAGAGAGGAAAGAATGAAGGGAAAAGGACAAAATAATAATAAAGAAGACAAGGATTTAAGAGAGTACATAAAAAAAGTGGTAGATGAGCACGAGGCAGCTAAGGAAAGTGATGATGTTAGTGGTGTATACGACCAGATGTATGGGAATACTCCACCCGAATATGATCCACCAGAAGATGACCCATATGATCCGTCCGAAGATGACTTTGAAACTAAACCACCCGAATATAATCCACCCGAATATAATCCACCTGAAACCACTCCAACTGGAATAACCTTCGTTGGTGGTGGCGGCGGTTCAGGCGATCTCACCCCCTAGCAACTTTAAGAACGCAAGAGAAAATCTTAGACAAAAAAGGCATGTTTGCTATACAGTTGCAATATCTGGAGCATCTATCGCTTTCATGCCAACCACATTATAACCACCGTCCACGTAAAAGATTTGACCTGTAGTGCCAGAACTCATATCACTGAGCAAAAAAGTTGCAGCGTTGCCAACTTCATTGGTAGTAACTGTTCTCTTCAACGGAGAATTATATTCGCTCCACTTGAGTATATATTTAAAATCCCCAATCCCTGAAGCAGCAAGAGTTTTAATCGGCCCAGCAGAAATTGCGTTGATTCTAATATTGCTTTTACCTAGGTCTACAGCTAAGTATTTTACGCTAGTTTCAAGAGCAGATTTTGCCAATCCCATTACATTATAATGAGGCATTACCTTATGTGCTCCATAATAACTCATGGTAATAAAGCTTCCACCGTTAGTCATTAATTTCTCAGCTCTTCTTACTACTGACGTAAAAGAATAACAAGAGATGTGCATCGTATTCAAGAAATTCTCAAGCGACGTGTCTACATAGCGTCCTTTGAGCTCTTCTTTTTGTGAAAATGCTATAGAATGCACTAGAAAATCAATTGATCCCCATTTTTGCTCTAGTTGTTTGAATACTTCTTCAATAGATGCCTCGTTAGTAACATCGCATTCAAGCACAATGTCAGAAGAAGTTTTTTCAGCCAACGGTAATATTCTCTTTTTTAGAGCTTCTCCTTGATAAGTGTATGCTATTTTTGCTCCTTGAGCATGAGCAGCTAAAGCTATGCCCCATGCAATAGACTTATCATTGGCAACTCCCATAATCAGACCGCGCTTACCTTTTAGTAAGTTTCCTGAAAATAAAGTATCCTCTTCTCTCATGGTAATGATCCAAAATTATTTTATTATAGCATGTGCTAGGATCGCATAAAGAATCAGAAATGTAAACGAAATTATCTATAAAACTCCTTTTCCCATCTGCGATGTAGCCAGGTGAACCATTGTGCCGGCTCTTCTTTTATCCATTCTTCAAAAATTTTATTCATCTTTTTAGCTAGCACTAATTCTTTATTCTTACCAGCTATATCTTTTGCATAAAAAGGTTCGTATATAAAGAATTTAAAATTGGCTCCCTTAGTTCTTACAACTCTACCAAAGATAATAGGCAAATCCGACTTTATTGCAAGCTTGAGTGGAACTGTTGCTGTGTGGGCTTTTTTATTAAAGAAATCAGTTTCGATACCCTCTCTTAGTTTCTGGTCAGTTAGAAAACATAAGAACCTCTTTTCTTTGATTGCTTGTAGCAGTTGCCTAACGCTTCTAAGTCCTTTAGGTATGTGCAAAATCTTTTTACTACGCAAGGAAAGCACTATCTGGTCTAGCAACCTGTTATTGATTTTTCTATATAATATTGCTGGATTTGAACTATAATCTAGCGCTGCTCTAGCAGCTACCTCCCAGTTACTAAAATGTCCTGTAAGCCATATTGCAGATTTTTTTAAATCTACTTTTTTTAATTTTTCTTTTCCTATAACTTGTACTCTATTATAAAACTCCTGTTTAGATAGTTTGTAAATGTGCGGCATCTCAAAAAATGTGCGACCAGCATCTTCCCAGATTTTTAATATTAGTTCCTTTACCTCTTTATCACTTAAATCAGGGAATACGTGTTTTATATTTTTTGCAGCTATTTTACTAGATTTATGAAACGGCCCCAGGAGTCTTGCTAGGAAAGCACCTAGATTTGAAGACCTGTCTATCCCAATTATTCTGCTCACCAGTATAATAATTACTAGAGGTATAATTTCTATGACATGCATTATTTTTTTCATAGAGACTCAATGATTTTAGTAATTTGTGATTCGTCCTGAAACCTCATTGTCATTTTTAGACAATCAATATTTTTCCGATAGTTATTTGGTATTCTTACTAGGTCTTTCTCAGTTGTTATTAATTGAGCATTTAAGTTATCAGCTTTTTTTAATAAATACAAAAGCTCTTTTTTTGTATATTTATGATGATCTGCGTAATCTATTTTTTCTATTATATTTGCTCCAATTTTGTTTAAAGCGACGAAAAATTTTTCTGGATAAGCAAGTCCAGCAAAAGCAATATATCGCTTAGCCTTCTTATTCGGTAATTTAAATTCCGCCTTGAGGGTAAAAACTTTTTTATCTTTTAAATGTTTTTTAATATTCTGAGAAATGTGACCTACTATAAATACTAAGTCTGCTTTTTTCAGGCCGCTATTTAAAGTTTCTCTAAGTGGCCCCGCAGGTAATATACAATTGTTACCAAATCCTATTTGAGTATCTATAACTAATATTGATAAATCTTTGAAGAAACTATTATTTTGTAGCCCGTCATCAGCGATAATAAAATCAAAGTCTGCTTTACTTGCTTGAGCAATTGCCTCAGACCTAGTTTTAGCAGCAAAAGTTGGAGCGATTTTGGACAGCAACAATGCTTCATCTAATACTTCTTTTATTGTATGTTGCTTATTTACTTCTACAGGCTGACGTAATGTACCAGCGAAGTTTTTGCATACATAAGCTATTTTATTGCCTTTTTTTATCAAGAGCTTGCCTAGTGCAATAGCTATAGGTGTTTTGCCACTACCGCCAGCGGTGATATTTCCTATGCATATTACCTTTTTGTTGAATTTGACTGGAGACTGAATAGCAAATCTTAGTTTAGACACTAATAAATAAACTAATGAAACTGGGAATAGAAGTAGTGACAGCAAGTTAATACTACGCCAAAAATTAGGTGTTCTCATTTTTCAACAGTTCTCTTTATTTATTATTTGCGTGATATGTTCTACGGTGTTAGGCAGAACATTTTCTTTGCTTCTGGTTAAAGCTATCGCATTATCAATATATTTATTGTAGGTTTTTTGATTTTGCCATAACGCTTTTATAGCTTTTACACACTCATTTGTATTTTTTACAAACACAGCAGAATTTGTTTTTTTGAAATCTTGACAAATTTCTTTAAAGTTATATCCATAAGGTCCCATTATTACAGCTGACTTTAGTCTTGCGGGTTCTATTGGATTATGCCCCCCTATATTATTAACAAAACTTCCTCCCATTACTGTTATTGGAGAAAGTCTACAAAACGTACCAAGCTCTCCCAGAGTGTCAACAATATAGAATTCAGTTGAATTAGTAATAGCTTCATTTTTTGATCTTAAGGCTACATTATATTTTGCAAGCAGATCAGTAATGCTATTAGATCTGACTGGATGTCTTGGGACTATTATAATTAAAACTGATTTATCCTTATCTTGAAGTTGCTGATACATTTCAATAATTAGTTCTTCTTCTCCTTGATGAGTACTAGCGAATAAAACGATTTTTCTACCTATCACTTTATTTGTGAATCTATTTAATATGTTTTTATTGTAAGGTAGATCAGGGGTAGAATATTTCAAATTTCCGATATAATTTATCTTTTTTGCCCCTAAATCCTTGAGTTTCTTTTTATCGTCTAAGCTTTGCGGGATGAAATCTGAAAACTTATCTAAAATCTCTTTGCAGAATTTATTAAAAATCTTCCACTTCCTATATGAGAAATCTGAAATACGTGTGTTAAGAGAAATGATCTTACATACCTGAGAAGTTTCAGAGATTATACATGGCCAGAATTCAGATTCTGTAAAAATTGTAAACTTAGGTTGCCAATAATTTAAAAACTTTTTAATGACAAAATAATTTTCTATGGGTGCATATTGGTGTATCACTTTTTCAGGTAACTTATTCTGGGCCAGTCTAGCTGAGGTTATAGTGCCAGAAGTAAGTAGTATCTTATAGTTTGAATTTTCGCTTAAAGAATTTAATAATGGCATAGTGGAAAGCATCTCTCCAATGCTCGCAGCATGAACCCACAGTAAATCACCTTTTGGTCGTTTTTCAGAGGCTATACCAAATCTTTCTTTGATCCGTATTTTATCCTCCTTGCCTATATAATACCTGCAGAGCATAAGTAGAGCTACAAAAGGAGAAAATGCTATATTTAATATCTTATAAAGTTGTAGACGCATATTTATAATTTCACCGAATTTTCAGAGAGGTGGGAAATGCGATCTAGCTCTTGCTTTAATTCAAGATTCACTGCTTGAATCTTTTCAGCACTTATATTTTTAGGTACTTTTATAGGATTGCCAAAAGAAAAACATACCTTACTAAGTGGTAGAGGGAGAATAAATTGATCCCAGCTTCTAAATCTTTTTACTTTGGCTGAGGCATAAGACCATGGGATGATATATAAAGATTTTTTTGATGCCAGAGATGCCTTTGATGCTATTTTAACTATATTACTGTTAATCCTATAAACAGGGCCGCGTGGCCCATCTGGCGTTATCGCAATAGCTTCCTTTTTTTTTAGTTGTTGGTATATCTTTTTTACAGAAGTAATGGCATTTTTATTTGTAGACCCCTCAATTATTTTATATTTGAAAAGTTTTGACACATATGCAATAAGTTTTCCATCGCGATGCGTAGAGATTAAAGCATTGACATTAATATTTTTTGGCTTGAGGAAAAATATTAAAGCAATTCTGTTGTGCCAAAATGCGTATATTGCGTTTTGTTCTTCATATAGCTTTTTATTGAATTTTTCAGGATAAATAAAATATTTTCTACTCGTAAAATAGACTAAATTTAAATATAGATAAATAAAGAAGGCAAAAAGCTTCATTATTATATCGTTGCCTAGTATACTTTTATATATATTTTTTTTCTTACTCACTGTTATAATCAAAGCTACATGAAAACTGGAATATGACCATGCCTCAGCATAGAAAAATAATCTATATTATACCATATATTTTTATATTCTTTTTTCTCATATTTGAAGCGTCGTATAAGAGTTTGCTTTATTTTGGAAGTGTAACTCCTTTGTATGAGTATACCGTGATATTTTATTGGTGTTTATTTTTGCCACGAAGTTTACCCTTTTGGGTAATATTTGTAATAGGTATCATTAGAGATGCTGTGTTACTTTCTCCAATAGGCCTTTCTTCTGTGGCTTTTGTTTTGTTAAAATGGCTAATTGATAAGCAACATAGTAAAGGCAGCAGTTTTTTTCTAATATGGATAGTATACATTATAGATATAACTATAGTTATGTTAGTTCAGTTTGTGCTTCTTAATATTGGATTTAACTTTAGTTATAACTTTATGAACATTATCGAGCTCTTTATTAAGAAATGGGGTGTTACTTGTATGTTATACCCTTTAATGCATTTTATATTTTTTGTTTGTAGAAATACCTTAATTTATAGTAAATCAGATGTCCTATCGTAAAGCTAGTTTGGGAGACTCTCTTTTTTCAAGGAGGTCTTTTATTTTAGTAATATTAAAATGCTTAATTTTTTTGATAATCACTGCGCGCTTATTTTTTCTACAAATTATGCGAGCAAGTGAATATAGAACACTATCTGATCGCAATAAGATAAAATTCTTGTTATTAGAGCCAAAACGAGGTCTGATATTCGACAGAAACAATGTATTGCTTGCAGAAAATAAAGTAAATTACCGATTGTTTTTCTATAAGCAGCGTAATCATAATTTTTCTAAAATACTGGAAGAGGTATTCTTAATCTTAAAGCTACCTACTGAGCAAAGAAAGGCTTTGTATAATACTGTAGGGGAATCTAATTATATTTATCCTGTGGTAATAGAAGAAAATTTATCTTGGGTACAGGTAGCTAGAATTAAAGCTAATTTATACAAATTACCAGGTGTTTATGTGGAAAAAGGACACACCAGATTTTATTCGCTAGCAGATATATGTGTACATGCTGTGGGTTATATAGGCGCTCCTACATCGAACGATATAAAAAAATATAAATTATTTCATAACAAAGAGTTTAAGGTTGGAAAATCCGGCATAGAAAAAACCTTTGACCAAAGCTTCGTTGGTCAATTTGGAGATAAGAAAGTAGAAATTAACGCCCATAGGGTAGTGGTAAGGGAGTTATCTTATAAAAGAAGCACGGCTGGTCAAGATGTTGTCAGCTCTTTAGATAGCAGATTGCAACAATTTGTTTATGATAGTATCAGCAAAGATGGGGCAGCAGCTATCGTAGTTGACGCAAAGGATGGCGGGATTTTGTCTATGGTTTCCACTCCTACATTTGATCCTAATATATTTACCAACTCAATAAGTAGAGATAAGTGGAATAAAATCATTACCAATAAATCATATCCGCTAACTAACAAAGCTCTTGGTAAACTTTACCCACCAGGATCTATATGGAAGATAATAGTTGCTCTTGCACTGTTGCGAGAAGGAATCGATCCTCACAAAAAGATATATTGCTCTGGCTCGGTCGATGTAGGCGATAGAGTTTACAGATGTTGGAAAAAACAAGGCCATGGATATGTTGATTTGAATAAAGCTTTGGCTTGTTCGTGCAACTGTTATTTTTATGAAATAGCACCCACTATCGGCATTGATAATATCTATAATACCGCAAGTATACTAGGCTTTGGTAATAAAATCGGTGTGGAATTACCGGGTGAGCTTTTTGGCATTAATCCTAATAAGCCCTGGAAAAAGAGGGTATACGGAGAAGATTGGTTAGTGGGAGATACAGTTAATGCTTCTATTGGTCAGGGTTATAACTCTGTTACTTTAATACAACTTGCAACAATGATGACGAGATTAGTAAGCGGTAAGAAAATTGTGCCATCTCTTATTTTGTCTAATGAGAATAATGCCACGGCAAGCGCATTAAATATCCCCGAAGAGCATTTGCATATGGTCAGAGAAAGTCTTTCTAATGTTTTTAATCGCCCTTATGGTATTGGATATAAATTAAAAATCCCTCAAAAAGAATTAATGATGGGCGGAAAAACAGGAACAGCCCAGGTAATATCTCAAGACGCTTCCAGTATGGTAGATCGGAGTTTGCGAAGTCATTCAATATTTGCAGGTTTTGCTCCTATCCATGATCCTAAATACGTTGTTGCAGTTGTTGTTGATAATGCTGGATGGGGGACTGGTGCAGCCGCTTCTCTTGGTAGAGAAATTCTATACTTTGCTCAAAATAGTACGACTAAGGTTTGATCTTAATGAGTGGTAGCTTCTCCAGTAACCCCTACCTCTTCAATTGGATGAATTGTAGATAACCAGCTAAAAACTATATCTTTTCCAACGTCTACAAACTCTGTCATTTCCTCTATAGTTTCGTTCCTTAGGTCCGAAAGCTTGATATATGCAGCTGTCCCTACTATCTTCGGAAGCGGAAATAGGTATCGCGCGCAACTCTGGTGCGCAGCTTGAATAGCTTGAGGTAGATATTCTGCTATTTCTGTTGAATAACCCAAGGCAAGTTCTAAAACTTCATTAAAAGCTATGGTGGTAGTACTATCTTCTAAGCATTTAATAAGTGTTTGATTGTCAGATTTATCTACTACACATCTTTTTAAAGGTACTATGATAGCTGCAAAAGATGCACTTGCTATTTTAGCTGTGTTAGGAAATTGCTCTGCTATATCCGTACTCATAATAAAAGGATTCGCAGCTTTAAAAGCTTGATAAAGAATTGGATCAGTAAAGTCAGTAACTTTTATTTCTTCCCCTTGTATATTTTTCAGGACTTTCTCATTTTACAACAACAAATAAAAATACTATTGTCAATAGTGGCTAATTTAGTTTAAATTTTTCTATGAATTTTATTAAACAATCCATGAAATATTATGAAAGTAACAAGTCAATT
>Ga0233431_1000638_pt1 | contig 73237 bp, 53 predicted proteins | sample SI_118_April2016_FD_179867 | JGI IMG/M metagenome (GOLD analysis project Ga0233431, IMG submission 179867) | Seawater microbial communities from Saanich Inlet, British Columbia, Canada - SI_118_April2016_200_MG | ecosystem: Environmental > Aquatic > Marine > Inlet | place: Canada: British... | reverse complement strand
GTAAGAGCAAACATCGTTATATCTGGAACTGGAACAACAACAACTTCTGCAGGTGGATCTGTACAGATTAACTCAATTGCAGGTGTAGACCTTGTAAAGCTAGACACAGAAGTTACAGACAAGACAAGCAAGCCAATGATTATTGTTGGAGGACCAGCAATTAACCCATTAGCAGCTGAAGCACTTGGCTTAACTTACCCAGCATATGGTGCAGCATCTGGAATCCCAGAAGGCAAAGCACTTATTCAACTTGTTGAAAATGCATTTGGTGGCGAAAACGTAGCACTAGTTGTAGCTGGTTGGGAAGCAGCAAACACAAGAGAAGCAACAACTATTTTGAAGAACTTTGATTCTTACACAGCACAACTAACTGGTAAGATGAAGGTACAAGTTTCAGGTACTTCTGTTACTGCTGTAACTGAAGCAGCAGCTGTTGACGCAGCTGACGACACTACTGACGACACTACTGCATAAAAACGCTAAGGGCTAATTAGCCCTTCTTTTCTTTATTTTTTTATTCTTATCTGTTTAGCTACCATTAATTTTATATATGCTAGTTATCTTGTTTCTCTATGCGAGTAGATCGGTTGATGGGTATATTTGTAATTGTAATCATGGTAGGTTCTATTGCAGGTATTGCGGTCTACAATATGGGTGATGATGTAGGCCAAGTTACTAATCAAGATGGTAGTTTTGAGGTTAATGGCAATATTTTCTACGAAGATGAGCTTCAGAATAGTTTTAATGCCATAGTTAGTTCGCCAACAGGTGACGCACTGGAGGTACCGTTTAGAGCAGATCCACGAAACGTATCGCATATTAAAATTGATGATAATGCGCTTATAGCAGTTAATAACGCAGAAAAAATATACATAGTTTTTGATCCAAACACACCTAACTTCCTGGATTATAAGAATAACTTACAGTTAGCAATGGGCCAAGTTAGTAGATTGATTAGTCTAGTTACTGTAAATAGTGTTTATCCTGTTTCTGCCCTAACTGCAGATATTCCCGATGAAACTTATGATGATAATATCCCGCTAAAGAGTTGCGAAGATGCAACAGAAACTGCACCTGTTTTATTTTTAACTCTTGGATCAAAGGACGAAGTAAAACTTGAAGATAATTGTGTGATTATTTCAGGAAAGACTGGAGAGAGTTTAATTCTTACTGCGGACAAGTTTGGAATGTATTTAGTTGGACTTAGGGTCTGATTGTGTTTGAGATTGTAGATGTTGGTTTGGTGGAGTTCCATAATCCATTTAAATTGATTTAATTACGTTTTAGTATGCAAGTAATTGATGTTATCTATCTGATGTTTACATTTTTGTCGTTATATTTTACTATATTATTTTTAATTATATATTTTGATACGCGGAAAGAGTTCTTGAATAGTCCCTTGCCAAAGAAATACGAACCATTGACAATCATTATGCCCGCCCATAATGAGCAAAGTAATATCTATGAAGCAATTATGCGCATAAAGCAATCAAAATACCCAAAAAAATTACTTAAAATTATTGTTATTGATGATGCTAGTACGGATGATACACCAAATATTCTAAAAAAAATTAATGGAATTACAATTATTACAAATAAACAAAATATGGGTTGTGCAGCTAAACCGTGCAATGTGGCACTTAAGATGGTTAAAACAAAGTACGTTGCAGTTGTTGATGCAGATTCTTTTATCGAAGATACAGCACTTGCTCGAATGGTAGCTCTTCTTCAAGAAGATGAGATGGTTGGAGCAGTTACTGCAGCAATAACTACAAAATATCAAAAAACGTTTTTACAGAAAATTCAGAATATAGAATATTCCATAATTGTGTGGGCGCGCAAGCTTTTGCAGTCAGTGGAGTCGATTTATGTTACTCCTGGTCCTTTGGCTATGTATCGTACAAAAGTTTTGAAAGATGTTGGCGGATTTGATGAAAAAAATATAACACAAGATATTGAAATTGCGTGGAAAGTTATGTATCATGGTTATAAAGTTCGTATGTCTATGCAATCTAAAGTTAAGGTTACTTCACCACAATACTTACGTGCTTGGTGGCGACAACGTTTAAGATGGTCTATGGGTGGTTTACAGACACTTTGGAAGTATAAACATACTCTTTTCAAGACAAAGTACGGCATGCTTGGGCAGTTTGTTGGCCCGTTCTTTTTATTATCACTCATAACTAGTCTTACTGGGTTCTGTATTTTTATGTATGTTACTGTAATTACGGTATTAAAGGCAACCCTCGCAGTTTTAGCACCAAATCAAGTTTTACAGTCATATGTTGATATGATCGCTCTACCTAGCTTATTCTTATACTTTGGTGTAATAATCTTTATATTGTCATTACTTTATGTGTATTTAGGGCTTCACACGATGGATAATTTGAAGTACCTAAGTCTTCGTCGATTTAGGGTGGTATATATTATCATATACTTGACTGCGTATGTTACGATTTTTCCAATCGTATTACTAGCTGCAATGTGGAGGCTGTATCGCAAGGATATGTCATGGTATTAAAGAGAAACTATTTTGCAATTGCGGGAGTGATTACTGGAGTTATATTTATCTTGGGCATTGTGGTTGGTGTTCAATTGGATTTAATGAAATCTGATGGCATACAAGAAAGGTATCGTCAGACTGAATTAGATTGGCTTGATGTTCAGCTTAAGTCCGATTATTATAAATTTAGTACAGATAGTATTGATTATTGTGACTTAATGATTAAAAGCAACATGGATTTTGCAGATACTGTGTATGCGAGGGGTTTGGAGATTCAACGATATGAAGAGCAAAGTAAAATACTTACTGGTTTGAGAGAAGATAAAATTGAATATGCTTTGCTTAAGTTTCAATTTTGGTTAGATGCCATTAAATTACGAGATTCGTGTGATGCAGATTACCAAACAGTTATTTATTTTTATAAAGATCATCCAGCTGGTTTTGAGGATGTTTATCAAAATGCTCAAAGTAATGTTCTATTGGAGGTAAAGGACAAGTTAGGACAAAAGATTATACTTGTACCGCTTCCAATGGACTTAGATATTGAAGTAATTGATTTGCTTGTTGAGCAATTTAATATAAAAGAAACTCCTACTGTTGTAATTAATGAGGAAATTGTTTTGGCTGGTGTTGTAAGTCAGCAAAAGGTAATTCAAGAATTAAATAGTGAATCAATTAAAACCGTAGCATAGGAGCCTTTTTGGAGATCGAAGTTTAGTGTAACAACATCTTTAGAAATTTTGAACTTCAGATTTTTTGGTTTTATTACTCGTTGTCTTTCGGTACCAAGCATGTTTAGTTCAGGCATGCGCTGTATTTCAAGTGGCGGAATTACAATAACGTCTTTCGTAGATTTTTCAGCTTCTTTGTTCCAAATCGCACTTTGATATGCACTGATAAAGATCCTTCGCGTTGGCTTTGGTATATTTCTAAGTGAACCACCAAAGTCTTTTGGATATCTAACTAACCAATTAAGAACTGCTTTTTCCAATCCTAAGAATTTAGGGCATTCATTAATCACTTTCTTCCAATCTCCCCAATGACGTCGAGTGTATTTTCCAAACTCTTGAGCACGTTCATTATCCCCATGTTCAGTTAAAAATAACTTAACAGCTTCTTTGAGGTTACCATTAACTATTGCGTTACCTATTTTGTGTGTGTTGCCAGCAGTTCCGAATCTTTGCCTTCCAAATATGTTAGCAAAACCCTCTTTTTTTATTTTAGGAACGTTCTTTTTGAGATTAGCTAGCTCTTCGCTAGAAACATCTCTAATTGTTATGTTGAAGCGATTACTTTCTAATTCTCCAAGGTTTATTCGCTCATCTCCTTGCCCTAGAACTTTGACTTCAATATCTTTTATGTGGAGATATTTTACCTGTTCTGGATTTATTTTCCAGATAGAGCAAACCTGTGTAGTAATTGCATTTTTGTCTTTATTGCCTGCAAAGCCAATTCGCGTTTTCGATACTCGCAAGTTACGCGCAACTTGTTGTATTGCTCTTTGAGTTGTCCAGTTAGTTTTTTTAAGTTGGATGTAAGTATAGTCTCCTGATTTCTTTGGTTTTACTGTAGATATTTCTTCAACAATAAAGTCTTCAGGATTTTGTTTTATTTTCATATTATTTTGATTAAGCCAGCAAATAAACCGACACTGATGGCAGTTATTAGGCCAGCTATAATTATTCCAAGAGTTATAACTATGAATGATTTTTTCTTATCCATTTTTAGTAGTGTTGCGATAAGTGCGCCAGTCCATCCACCTGTCACGGGAGCAGGTATGGCAACAAAAATCAACAGAGCAAGTTCACCCCACTTATCTATATGTTTCTGATTTTTTTCAATCTTTTGATACATTTTTTTCCCAAATAGCTTTTTTGCTAGATTTATTAGTTTCAGCTTTTCAAGAGCAAAAAATATTATGGGGATTATGATTATATTACCGAGTGCACCTAGTAAAAAAACCAGAGGAAAGTTAAGATTAGTTCCCATCCCATAGATTATTGCACCTCTAATTTCAGAAATAGGTAGCATTCCTAAAATAAATACTATGATGTAATCAATCATTTGTAACGTAGCGGAATGCTTTTAAATGCCTTTTTGTCATCTCTTTATGGCTGAACGAAGATGCACATCATGCAATGCAAGTTTGACTAATGATAATGAGTCAACGGGTTTTAAATGCCCTTCTTGTTCTAAAGAAGAGCTTTTCAGATGTGGCAAGTGTAGAAAATTAGGTACAAAATACAGTTGCAAGTGCGGATTTGAGGGTCCTTAAAATTAATTATGGCGAAAGTTTATATTAAAGTTAAGATAATGCCTAAGTCACCAGATACGGATTTAGCTGCAGTTGAAAAGCAAATCAAGAATATTGTTGATACAGATGGTAGCAAATGGCATATTTCTGAGATTAAACCCATTGCATTTGGATTAAAAGCTATTGAGTTCATTTTTATGCGTGATGAAAGCAAGGGCGATACAGAGCCAATGGAAGTTGAATTTGCTAAAATTGATGGCGTAGAGTCGGTTGATGTGGTTGATGTTCGACGGGCTTTCGGCTAGGCGTTTTTAATAATCCAAAAACAAAATCTTTTTAAAGCATTTTTCACAAGTAGTACTACATGGTAACAGTTACTATACTTAAGAAAATTGATGATAATGTCTTTCATCCAGAAAAGCTAGCAGAAGAGCAAGATATGGCAAACTTAGATGTATCTAAGATTGTTTTATGCGCAAAAGCATGTGATGGAAGCTTACATAGAGTAAATTCTGATGTCGGTGATGTATTATCGGAACACAAGACAACTTTGTCAAATGGCGGATTTCAAACCGTAATTGGAAAGTTTGGTGATGAGGAAGTCCATGGACAACGATTTTTAGTTTATCCAACAGATAATAAAGCATTTCTTATTGGAAATCTTTTCTTTGGATTAAAGAAGCTAGCTAAGTTAAAGTGATTAATTAGCTAAAACCTTAAAATGGGCGATTTTGAGTTATTTTATGGGAGTGCCATTCAAAGACTTAGTTGTTAGAGAACCAATTACTATAGAACGGCTAGCTGGAAAAAAGCTAGCTATTGATGCATATAATGTACTTTTTCAATTTATTTCTGCTATTCGTCAGTATGATGGAACTCCACTTAAAGATAAGAATGGAAACATAACTTCGCATCTTAATGGTCTTTTTTATCGAACTCTGAAGTTAATGCAAGCAGGTGCTAAGCCGTGTTTTGTTTTTGATGGTGATGCACCGGAGTTAAAAGCAGCCACTCAAGCAGCCAGATCCAAGATCCGCTTTGAAGCAGCTCAAAAACATCAGTCGGCGGTTGAAGCTGGAGATCACGAAGCAGCTAAAAAATATGCTAAGCAAACAGGACACATTACTCGAGATATGGTTGCTGAAGCAAAGGAATTGATTACCGCTATGGGTTTGCCTGTTGTTCAAGCATTGGGTGATGCAGAAGCACAGGCAGCATATATGGCTCGAAGAGGTAAAGTGTGGGCTATTGTTTCTCAAGATTATGATTCAGTTATTTTTGGATCTCCTCGATCTATCCGTAACCTAACTGTTTCTCAGAAAAAGAAAGGTTCGCAATTAGTTGTTCCTGAGATGATTAATCTGACAAAGACGCTTAATAAGCTCAAGATTGATTTACCTAAACTCGTAGATGCAGCTATACTTATTGGTACTGATTACAATCAAGGAATTAATGGAATTGGGCCTAAAACTGCCATAAAGATTGTTCAAGAAGATCGGTTTTCAGAATATGAAAGTCAGATCCCGCGACTGTCTGCGGTTAGGACAATATTCCTCAAACCAGCTACTACGGATAATTATGATTTGGAATGGAAGCCAATAAACTTGGAAAAACTCCGAGAAATCCTATGCGTGCGCCATGACTTTAGTGAGGATCGATTGAATAAGGCCTTGGGATTAAATAAGTCTCAAACAGATAAGAGCCAAAAGAGTTTAGCAGATTTCTAAATATCTTCTTCAGATATAACTTTTATTCCGTTTCTTTTTAGTAGTGCAGTCAAAACACCATCACCCTCAACTAGTTTGTTAACAAATTTATGGTTTACCTCAGACATCTGCCACGTTTTTCCAACACCACAACAAGGACTTTTCTTTTTAAGTATCGCTTCATTTATATTCAAATCTTTAATTAGGGCTAGTACTTGGTGAGCACCTTTAACAAATTGTTTAGTTATATTTTCTCCCTTTTCATTTACAACAATACATTTGCCATCCAGTACATCTGCACCAACACCGTTTAATATACCTGAACATGGTCGAGGCGTGGGTAATCCTCCGAGCTGTTCTGCACAAAGAGGTAACACTTTATTATTTAGAAATAATTCTTTTATCTTGGGAATGCGTTTACCTTTACCATCCCATTTACATTCAATACCAACTAAACAAGCACTACATACTTTCATAATAAATTTAAGAAAGTTAGTTTTTAATAATTATTGATTTCTAATATTTCTTACATAACTTGTAGTTATGAACAACAACCATTAGATAGAGTATAATTATGATTCCAGCTAGTATGTAGAAGTAAAGTGCATCGAGTTGATAGATAAACCAACCAATAATTGTGAAGCCAATCACAGATAGCAGTTTATATGCAAAGATGCCTTTTTCACCTTCTTTCTCCTTAAGTGCCTCAATGAGCTTGTTGCTTTCTTGCTGTATACCCATCTTATCAAGATCTAGCTTTGTGAGTATCTCGTCTAAGAACTCTAGAATCGCAATGATCAGAATCAGAAGGATAAATAGCCATAGCATTCCATCTGTATAGTTGAGAAGATATAAGGTTTACTTTAACCAAGAATAATCTTTCGAGCAATCTTTTCAGTCTTGACAAACTTTTTTTGGTGCTCAATAAGGAAGTCCTTAACAAATGTTGCGCAGTGTTGTTTACAGTCTTTGCACATTAGATTGCCACCCTTACATCTCTTGTATATATCTTCAATGGTTTTGGTTTCAGGATAGTGCATAAGATACATCTCATAAACTTTGCATATATCTGGTTGACCGCCTAGCTGTTGTTGCTCTTCGATTGTATCTCTACCACCTGTAAATGTCTTTCGTTTGATCTTATTTTCAGCCTCTTCAGGTTTATCACTTAAGAATATTGCAGTATGTGGTTCAGAAGAACTCATTTTTGTGCCTTTCTGAAGTCCACCTTGGTGTTTGAAATAGATGAAACTAGGTAGAGTTAAGCCATATGGAAGTCTTCGTGCCACATCTCTTGTGATTCTTGCATGTGGATCTTGTTCTAGACCAATACCTGTAACTGAGGGCATTACTCCAGCAAATTCTTTAAGTTGTGGGTGAAGTATGTCCGCTATTTGTAATAGGACTGCTGAGATTTTTCCTAAGTCAATTGAGCCATAGATTGCTTTGTATGTATTTTCTGTGATTTTCTTAGATAATTCGTGAGAAAACTCAAAGTAGCGACTGTTCTGATGGCTCTGCGTATACACATCTTTTGGATCTAGGCCTAGAGCAAGTGCATGCGCTAGATTTTTAATGGCGTATTTTTTTGCTGTAGCTAGATCTGGTATCTTGCTATCTGGGCGACTAACATATGCGTCAATGTCTGCAATACCAAAGTAGTTTTTCGCTCCGAGACTCTTGAAGAAAACAAACAGATCAACATCAATCTTGTGTCCAAAGTGCATCTTTCCAGATGTTGCAATGCCAGTCATGTTAATGAATGGCTGTTTTTTCTCGATTCGTGCAAGTACTTTGTTAAAGTCTCTATGTGCGATAACTAAGCCTCGCTCAAATAGTCGGAACTTTAGTTTCTTTGTATATTCTTCGGGAATCCGCTCTAAACCAAACTCTTGGAATAACTTTTCATAGTTAGTTATCTGATCTGATCCCCATGGATTAACTTTACTCATTCTTTTTTACCTCTTTGATTCTTATTAATGTTTTGAAAAGCGTAATGTTCTTGTAGCTTAATGTCTTTCTTATATTTAGTAAATACGGTAATATTTCTTGCGTTACTGCTACCGATTATCGAATAGAATTTTTCAACTTGGTAAAATCCTTTAATAACAACATCATAAATAATATTTGGTTTTCTTTTTTTAATTGAGATGAATGCATTAAATGTTAATGTTCTAAGCAGATCTTTTAAACTGCATGCTAAGGCGTGGCTTTTAGTAGTTAGTTTAATTAATGGATATTTATATTTACTAAATTTTTGTACAGTCATGCATCCATCAGTATCAAATATTCCACGAATACACATTTTTGAAAACGTTTCGTCAGTTTTAATAAAATTAGGTATATCTATATTTGTTTTTGGACCATAGTTAAATCCAAGATTATTTACAAAAAATTCACATAACTGTTTAGATCCTTTTCTGATATATAGCGAGTTATTTGGTGCGTATGAGATTTTCATATCAATACAAAATAGTTTTTTAAACTGATTTTTTAAATAGTTTATATATTCAACGTCTTTGTTTGCATTACCATATATACTCAATGCGTAGTTGTAATTTTTTGAGTTAGGTATTGTACCGTCACCGATAACTGCACCAATTATTTCTGCTAATTCTTCATTAATGTTGGGGAGTACTATTTTTTCCATTACAATTATGCTAATGGGGTGACAGGGATTTGAACCCCGATCCGCCGGGTTGGAGCCGGCTACACTGCCAGGTTGTGCTATCGCCCCGATTTATTTCTATTGCTTTGGCTAACACCAAAGATAATCACCAAAATTGTTACTGATAAAATTAGCTAGCAAGATTTTCTTAGTTTGTCCAGGGATATTCACCTTGTAGCATAGCTGTACTTTGCTTGAGCCTCTTTTAAATGTTTTGGTTAGCTTTTTTATACTATTATTGAAGTAGACGCCATGACTGAAAAATATAATCGTTTCTGGGAGTTAGACTTTTTGCGCGGAATTGCAATTGTGATTATGATTGTGTATCATTTTTTGTGTGACTTGTATTATTTTGGTTTACCACATCCTGCTTTGACAACAGGTATTTGGATTTATGTTCAGCGAATATCCGCATCAACGTTTTTGTTTTTAGTTGGTATTTCTTTAACAATTAGTTATTCTCGAGCATTTGCTAAAGGTAAGCACCAATTTTCAAAGTATCTTTTCCGTGGACTTAAGATCTTTTCATGGGGCTTTGCAATTACTGTAATTACGTGGATATTTTATGGAGATAAATTCATTATTTTTGGAGTATTACATTTCATCGGAGTTGCAATTATTTTAGCATATCCTTTCTTGCGGTACCGTGTGCTTAATCTTGTTTTGGGAGTAATTATTGTTGTATTTGGTGCGTTGTTGAATCGACTTACGTTTGGTTTCAGGTGGTTGATTTGGTTGGGCTTCAAGCCAGAGAAGTTCTATTATTTAGATTATTTTCCACTCTTACCCTGGTTTGGTATAGTGTTAGTGGGTGTGTTCGCAGGCAACACTTTGTATAAATATCCTGTTCGTCAGTTTAAGTTATGGAATTTAGAGAAAGTCCCCTTCATTAAGTTCTTTAGGTTCCTTGGTTTACATTCATTATTTATCTATTTAATTCATCAACCAATTCTAGTTTTTATTTTGTATGCTATTGGTGTCAACATTGGATTTTGATATCAAAGCAATAACGGTTTATTTTTGGGCTATATGCACCAGCTTTTACTGGTTTAATCGTTTTTACTTTGCATCCTAGTTTTTCAACTATGTTTTTTAGTTCAACAACTCGCTCTTTAACTTTGTCTTCGTTTTCAAATTGGTATAGATGAATTGCACACTCGCTATTTGCAACTTTCAATGCTTGAGGTAAAAACTCGTGCGCCTTTTCAGGCAAAACCATAATGATTCTATCAAACTTCTGTTTTAGCTTTGGAACTTCAATCTTTGCGTCACCTTTTACTAATGTGATCCTTTTTTCTAGTTTGTTTAGAGCAACATTTTCTTTTGCATATTTGTGTGCAGAAGGATTCATCTCAATCATTGTAATGTTAATTTGTGGATGTTTTTTAGCTAAAACCAGACCATATGGACCAACTCCAGAAAAAACTACAAGTATATTTTCATTTGGTTTAACTAATTTAGAAATTCTTAGGCGTTCTGAGCCCATTTTAGATGAGAAGTAAGACTTGTTGATATCAACTTTTATCTTAACTCCAGATTCCATGTGCAAGGTTTCAGTTCTGTTGTCTCCAGCTAGAACTGTACTTTTTCTTAGTCGATATTTGCCAGCTACGCGTCCACCTTTTTTAGCAACAACGGCTACGTTTTTGTGTAGTTTTTTTAGTGCCCAAGCAATGTTCTTTTCTAGTTTCTCAACTTCTTCCGGTATTTCAATTAGTGCTATGTCACCAATAACCTCATATCCTCGATTGATCTTGTCAATATGTTTGTCTGGAATGATATTACCAACTGCGTCCTTTAGGCTTCGGTTTTTCTTTACAATTTTTACTAAGTTACGATCTTCAATAGTTCCTTTGAATTTTGAAAGGATCTTTGTTTTCTTAGCAATATCTGTAATGGGAATTAATACGTACTTCACTCCAGCTTTACCTATTTGATATTGGTCATCAAACCAGCTAGCATCTTTCAGAAACTTAACAGCTTCTTGCGTGTTTTCTTTTTTAGTTTTAAGGCACTTTATCATCTTGTCAAAACAATTATATATAGTAGACAACATGCTTTTTATGCTTTACTTAATTGGTCTTGGGTTGAGTTTTAAGGATCTATCTGTACGATCATTAGATATTCTAAACAAGTGTTCTGAAGTTTACTTAGAAAACTATACTTCTGCTTCAGACTTTAGTTTAAAACAATTAGACGGCCTTCTTAAAAAGAAAGTTATCGTATTGGCTCGAGAAGCAGTTGAAACTGACAAACCATTTTTACTAAGTGCGAAAAGAAGAAATGTAGCTTTATTGATTTATGGAGATGTACTGTCTGCAACAACCCATACAGAGATCTTGCTTGATGCTAAGCAACGCGGAATTGAAACAAAAGTTCTGCATGCTCCATCAGTATTAACTGCAATTGCAGAAACTGGATTATCTTTGTACAAGTTTGGAAAAACTGCATCAATACCGTTTTGGGAGGATGGATTTGAACCAGAAAGTTTCTTTGATATTTTATCTCAAAATCAGCGAATTGGTGCACATACTTTATTTTTACTTGATCTTAGGCCTGAACAAAAGAAGTTCATGAAAATAGCTGAAGCAATTCAAATGTTACTGAAGATTGCAAGGAAGCGAAAGTCCAAGCTGTTTACACAAAGCACGCACTGTATTGGTTGTTCTAATTTAGGAACTAAAATGCAGATAATTAAGGCAGGAACTGCAGAACAGCTTAATAAAAAGAGATTTGGAACTCCAGCATGTTTGATTGTACCTGCAAAGCTAGCAGAGTATGAACTTGAAGCTTTGAAAGTCTTATCTAAATAAGCGTAACCTTCTTGATATGACACAATCTATATAAATATCCTATATTATATACCATATGCAACTTCGTACAGAGCGAGCAGTATTTCTGTTTACACTATTTTTAATGCTAAGTGCTTTTGCTGCAGGACAGTATTCTGGAGATCTTACTGCTGAAATTACTGGTTTTGTAACTGGCGAATTTTCCCCAGCAATTACTGGTTATGCAGACAAAGATTTTGATGCTTGGAATTTTGAGGACGCAGATGGACAAACCGGCAAAACTGCAGAAATAGTTTTTAAGAGCATTGGAATTGAGTTGTGGAGTTTTATTATTTTGTTCACACTGGTTGCAGCTGCAGTGTACTTTGCAGCACAAACTGCTTTTTCAAAGCTGATTGATACGAGTGGCCCGGCTTTTCCAACATTACTGGCTGTAGCTCTAGGTTTATCTACTTCTGGTTACTATGTGTTTTGGAAGAATTTTAATGCATTTGAAGTTTTTGCAGGTTATGGTTTTTACATACTTATTCCCGTATTTTCATTTGGTTTATTTTCAGTTTTCTTTGGTGAGGTTAAAGATGATGATTTCACGAAAAAAGCAGGCCGATTTTCTATAGCTCTGTTGGTAACTGCAGTAGTTAGTTTTACTGCAGGTATTAATTCTACTATTGGAGTAGTTAGTGGAATCGGTGGTGTGATTTGTTTAGGTATTTGGATTTATGGATTAATTCGTGGCGCGAAGAAAGGCGTGGCAGCTCTTAGGGAAACTGCGGAGGAAAAAGCCCAAGTTAAGATAAATAAGGCAGAAACGCTACTTGATAAACATATTAATAAAACCAATCAGGAATATATGTTAGATAAAAGTATTGATGCGTTAGTTGAAAAAATAGAAAATTATGCTAAGGATAAAGCAACTTTCCCAAATCATAAGACTAATAGTAGAGGTCTTTCTCAACGAGCACAGAGTCTTGCTCGTACGGAAATTAAAGTATTAACTAAACAAATTAAACTAGATCGTAAAGAATTGAATGCTATAAAATCAGCACTTGATTTGATTAAACGAGATTCAGTTACAAATGAAAAGAACGATTTAGTAACGTCTTATCAAGAATTTAGAAAAGTTCTTACTGCAGATGAAGGGATACTTTCACAGATAGATGTAGTTCTGAAGCACCTTCGTGCTTTGGAAAAAGCCATAATTAACGTAAATGCGGGAGAAACACTTCGCATATGTGCATTAATCCGTCACATTTTGCTTGAAGAGCCAGTATCTTTACGTAGAGATAATATAATTGCAAAGGATGTTCGGTCTAGATTGCATCATGCATCAGAAGAAAATAAGCAAGCAGAGGCTAAAAATAATAAAGCAACCAAACAAGAAGAGTCTGTTGAGAAACTAAAGTTTAAAGATATAAAAGAAGTTCTAGTGGAAATCAAAAAGGTAAAAGCGGATTTCGAAGCTACTCTTGGGTTTGTAAAGAAAAATCCTGCCGGACATGCTTCCGGAGAAGAGTTCGCTACGAAGTATGGTAGATTCATGAATACTGAACTTGCTGAGTTAAATAGAGTTTTTAGTGACTTGAAAGCGTTAGAAAAAGCTGCGCCCGAATCTGATGAAGCAGTTAAGTTTGCAAATGATGCACTTAAATATGCAAGTGATGCTTTTGCTCGGTTTGAGGCTGATAAACGTGTTGCTAAGACTGGCAAATATGGAACGGCTATATACGGATATTTAAAAGCAATACGTGACGCATCGTGGAAGATTAGAGGTATTGCTGTAGCAGAGAAAAACGAAGAAGAAGCAGTAGAATCTGTTTAATCAGATTCTACGCCAGGTTCTTCATCATCATCGCAATGTAAACCTTGTATGCTAAATGCAGTAGTTACTAATTGTGCTAAAGTTTCGTTACCTGCGTTTCCTTTCCACGCACGATCATCTGTAGCATTTTGTGTTGGTACTATTACTTTTTGTAGTGTATATGTGTCATATCCTTCTTTTTTAGAAGTTAGCTTGTTAATAACTACTTGTTCATGTACATTTGTATCTGGATATCCAAAATCTACGGAAGTATCTCCACCAACTAAGCAAATTGGAGCATGTTCTAGTTGCGTTGCTTGTAGTGGGTATTTTCCAGGTGAACGTAGTGCAACACCTTGATATTGAACCCCTGTACTTGGCCGAGGAAGAACTACATCTAGTATTGTTGCAGGACCTTCAATTTCTGCAGTTCCGTTTGCATAATTATTATTGAAATGTGCAACAGCAAGTGATCCAGTTACGATTCGTGCTGTAGGTTTTCGAGTTTTAGCAGCTTCTAGTCTAATTGCATTTAGATATGCATCAGATGCTAAGAATTCCATTACCTGGTCTTGCTTTTTCTGAGTTAATTTTGTGAAACCAGGATTTATTATTCTACTTAAATTCATTTGATTTTGAGTAATTCTAGTAAAGTTTTCTGGCTTAAGTAGTGGTGTGTCTGCTGTACCGAGTATTCCATCGTACCATTTTGCGGCTAGTGCTGGCATGTTACTTATTGGTGGAGTAAAGAATAAATTATCCTTTAACACTTTTAATCCAGCTCCTATTTTAGTTATTTTTAGTTTTGTCATTTTAAATTAAACAGCCAGTACTAGACCCTCGTCTATAGGCTATAGTCCTCCGATTAACATATGCAGCAAGCGTTGGAGTTCTGTTTTCTTGCAATTCTTCTACAGCGTCTCCAATATCGTTCACCTCATTAGTTAGATCCTCTAATTTTTCGTTTGTTTCTGTGAGTGTATTGGCTTGTGTTTCTACCTTCTTTTCAACTATATCCATTCTATTAGTTAAATCTTCTAGTCCTTTAGTGTTTTTGTCAGTTGCGCCACGTGCATCTGTTAGTTCAGTTCTTAATTTATCTAACCATGGAGCTAGGTCTTCTCTGAAGTATTTTATTAGATCTTCAGAACGTTCGTTAGTATAGTCTACCTTTTCAGAAAGTTTTTGCATTTTTACAATATATTTAGTTATTGCTTCACCCAAGTTAGTTGGTTTTTCACCTAGTGTTTTCTCTAGGCTTTCATAGAGTGTGTCTGCAAAAGTTTCATTGAGTATTATTCCGCTTTCGAGCTTAGTTCCGTATTTTTTTGCAAAGTTAGTTAGTTCTTCAAGCTGCGCAAAATATTGTTTAAGTATGGCAGTTTCATCATCAGAACCTTCGTGCGTTGTTTCGTATTTTGCAAAAAGTTCATCAACTTTAGCATTTAGATTTTCAAGTATTTTAAGCTGAAAACTACCTTCACTAACTTCTTTAAAAAAGTCATTCAATTTAGTTGTTGAGGTACTTCCAGAGTATGATGCTTTTGGTTCAGAATCTGATTTAGTAGTTGGTTTAACTGTAGTAATTTCTTCTTTAGGTTCAACTATAGCAGGATTTTCTGTTACTTCAGCTTTCATAGTTTGTTCACTAAGACTTTGATATTTGTTCTCCCAAGCTGAATCTATTTCCTGATCAGATAGCTTTTCCTTGGACGGAATTGAATATTTAATTAGCTTGCTTCGATTTGGTTTTTTATATAGAAAACTTGTTAATTTAGGTTTTGAGTCAGTTGGAACTGGAGCAAGCGTTGGTATTTCCTTATCTGGTGTCTTTTTTCCCGTAGTTCTTGCTTTGGGCACTTCTATATCATCTAATTGACTTCGTGACTCTTGTATTGTTCTAATCTGTTCACTTTGTATTATACTATGTGGATCTCTTGTATTCGTTAGTTTTCTAGCCTTATCCATTTCCTTTTTAAGATTCGTAGTTTTGGGTTTGTCATCTGACGAAGGTTCTGTAACGAGCGCATCAACTTTATCAGATACCCCTTGAATTGGAATACTTGGTTGTTCACGTTCTTGTTTAGTAGCTGCTTCAGCAGGTAGTTCTGGAATTGGAAGAATAAGATCTTCTTCTTCGATTGGAAGAACTGGATTTTCACCAACTTTTACTTCAGAGAGTGGCATAATGACTTCATCATCCTCTATAATTATAGCATCAGTTTCATCTATTGGTTTAATTTCAGGTATTTCCCCTAAGTTTATTCCTACTTGTGCAGCAGCATCAAGTAATAGTTTTGAATCGTGTTTTTTGACAAAAGGAGCTTGTGAAAATGATTTTATAATTTCTTCACCACTTAAATCAGGATTATCTGCTTTTCTGTCTTTAATATCTTTAATCAACATTCCCAAATTTTTATACCAGTCAGGGTGTGTTGGTGTGATTAAGTCTTTTTGTGTTACCAATGATTTAGCTACGGGTTCAACATTATTAATCTCTGCTCGAGATGTTGTTATTGATTTTTGGACTGATTCAGAAGTTTCTCTTTGTGGCATTTCCGTTAGTTCTTGTTCTGCACGATTAAATGCTTGATCGATTATTATATTTTTATCTTGTAGTTCTTGCACCCATTGAGTATCCTTAAGGTCTTCCTCAATTTCTTGTTTAGTACGACCTGCGCCAGTTTGTTCTACAATATAGTTAAATACGCCTGAAACTGCTTCGTCATGGCCAACCAGTTCGTTATTGGATTTAGATTCGATTTGTGCTTCGATGTTTACTTGTGGATCAATCGCACCAATGTTTTTCTGTTTAAATGCAGCTTTAATTTCCTCTGGAGTAAAATGGAATTTTAGTAAGTTCTCCTGGATTACTTTCGGAGATCTACTTTGGCTTAAATCATATTCAATACGTTCATACATTCTTTGTTTATTAGCAATTGGACGAGCTTCTTCAATTGCTTGTCTGATTAATTTTACTTGCTTTCTTCCTTTTGGCGCACGTTTAGCTAATGTATTTTGTAGTTTTTCATCGCTGATTTTTGGGGATGTCTTGATCATATTTATAGCTTTTTCAGTAAATGGATTATTACTTTCGGCGTTCCCTGTTGCTCCGATTGTATTCTTTTCATCTGCAATAATTAATTTGGCTGTATTAACTGTATCTTTAACTATTTCAGGGTTTTCTTTACCATATGGGGTTTTCTTTAAGTTTTTAATTATGGCTCTTGGAGATTTGCCTGCTCTTAATTGAGTTTCAGCTTCTGCTTGAAATTCGCGATATTGAGCTCCAATAATTTCTAATTCAGTTAAATTAGTTGTAACAACGCTTTCTTTTTCTTCTTGACGTGGTTTTTCCGGAGAAGTAGGTGCTAATGCTTCATCTACTTTTTTAGATGTAGTTATCAAGTCATTAGCTATTCTTTCTGATTCTGGATTGGGAATACTTTCATCAAATAATTCTTTAGATAGTATTTCCTCATCTCTTTGATCAAATACTTCTTCGATTAATTTTGGAGTCCAACCTCGCTCAAGTAAGTCTTTTTTAACTGCCGCAGTTAAATTCGAATCTGCAGTAAGATTATCTAGTACTTGAAGATATTCATCATCAGATACTTCACGTGTTTCAACCACACTTGTTGCTTCTTGAGTTTTTGTTGGTGTGTCTGAAGGTAGCATTTCTCCTTGCAAAGGTTCTTCTATGATTGGTGCAACAGTTTGTTTCTTTTCTCTCTGTTTTCGAGATGCTGTTGCATGTTTCTTAAAACCACCTTCTCTTTTAGTGTGCCTTGTTTTTTTCTTATTGAATAATCCCATTTTAATTATAACGTTTATTGATTAGTAGTAATCTATTTAATTTAAAAAGCTTTCTATTGGGTTTTTTAGCAAGTGGAGCTGTTTCCAATAAAGAGTAGCACAACATTTATATTAAACTGAACCCTACAGATTATATGGCAGATGAAGCACTCACCGACTCAGGCATTGGCCTTACCGCAGCTCTTGACTTGATGAAGGACTTTGGTTTCTTTGAGGTTGTGCTTCCACTTATCTTGGTTTTCGCAATCTTTTATGGTATTTTATCAGTTACACAGATATTTGGCGATCCTAAGGCTGAGCCAGATACTACAAAACCACTTTATGCAATAATTTCTTTTGTTGCTGCATTTTTAGTTATCTCGTCAACTGAAGTTGTGCGTATGATTAATGAGTTTATCCCCTCCGCAGCTATGCTAATGGTACTTGTTCTTCTTCTTTTGATGTTTATGGGTATGTTTGGCATTAGTTTTGGAACTGGTGGTTGGATGCAGAATGCAAATGGAGTGATTTCTGGTACTGGAAAAGTTGCAATTGTTGTTTTGGTTTTAATATTTTTAGGTATTGTCGATATGTCAATGGAAGATGTTGAGATACCAGGTATTCATGGTATTGCAGAATCCTTTACAGAGGATGGCTCAGATGGAACTGGATCAGGAAGTAGTGAGGGCATAAGTTCAGATTACTATAATGTTATAGTTGTTTTAGTATTGATGGTAGGACTACCTTTTGGAGTTATATATTATATTGTACATAGTGGCAGTGGTGGATTTACTGATGAGGAGCGTAAGAAGATCAGAGAGAAGATTTAAAAAATGTAGAAATGGTATCATTAATTAGTGGAGTTCAGTTTTTGAAGGAATTCGGTATCTTTGCAACAGTTTTACCTTTTATGCTGATTTTCGCAATTACTTATGGTATTTTACTTTCTGTTCATCCGTTTGGTGATGGATCTAGTGATGCTGAAAAAGCAGTTAATGCAATACTTGCTTTTGTTATTGCATTTATGTCTATCCAGTTCATGCCAATAATGACTTTTATACAAAATATTGTTCCATATATGTTCGCGCTTTTCTTAGTTGTTATTTTACTAATGATATTATTTAGATTTATGGGTGTACCAAATGATACTCTTCAGGCAACTTATCAGCATCCAGCAGTATATGGTACTATTGTTGTTATAGTTCTTATTGGTATTTTTGTCTTTATGGGTGAAAGTTTCCCTGAACTTAATACAGCAAATCAAGGAGATAATCCAGTGGGTACTGGCGTAAATACTGTTACAGATTACTATGATGTTGATGGAAATTATGTTAGTGATTCGAGTGCTGGAGTTGTAGTTACTGAGACTTCAGATGGAACAGTAACTGTGCTACCAAGCAATCAAGTTAAAGATAATCAAGACCTACTTAGAAATACCATATTCCATCCAACAATGTTATCTTTGCTTGTAATGTTCTTATCTTTTGCAGTTGCAGCATATTACTTAGTTATAATTAAAGTAGAATAAGAAAAGTATTTATTCTTTTTTAGGTTGATTACGTTTTGATTTAGTTACTATTTTAGAAAGTTCTTTTACGTTTGTTGTGAATGTTGGCATAACTTTCTCAAAAACTTTAGTAAGTGCTTTAAGTTCAACATCAACATCTTTGATACTTTTGTTGTAGTCTGAAACTTTAGTCATAATTGACTTTTGAGTATCTGATACTCTTGCATCTATTTTCTTAACACTTTCAGAAAGGTCTTTAACTTTAGTATCAATTAATGTTTTCCATTTCTCGAATTTTTGAACTTCAGCATTAATTGCTTCAAACTTTTCTTCAATTATGTTTTCAGCAATTTGTTCAATATCATCACTCATGATTGTAACGGGATCTTTATTTGGGCTAGGTGCAACTGGCTCCTCTGGAATTGGAAGTTCTTCTGTTGTTGGTGTAGGTGGTTCTGGAATAGAAGATTGCGGCGCTGGCAAAGAGGGTGTAGATGCTGGCGCAGGTAGTTGTGGATTTGGAAAGTTTGGAATTTGTGCAGGGTTTGATTGCATTGGATTTGCAGGTGGCATCTGTGGTCCAAGTGGAGGTGCACCTAATTGATCTGCTGAATTTGGATTAAAGTTTGGTGGTGGTAATGGGTTATTTGCTGGTGGAAGGCCCGGATTTTGTAAATTAAATTGCTGTGGTGGCATAGCTGGATTATTTTCAGGCGGAGGATTAAAATCTTCAGACATCATATCTGGTAATTCTGGAGCATCTGCAATATTTTTATCCTTCTTTTTTAAAAAACCAAGCATTCCCATCTTACGTATCCTGTATTATGTAATATATAGGTACGAGTATATATAATTTTCGAGAGAATTGAGGAAATTATCTCTCCTCTGAACAAGTTCAGCTGTATATATAATTTTCCACCGCAGTGGGGAATTAGGTAAGCAAAACTATGGGTTTTGGTGTATATAGTTTTTGAGCAAAGTGACAAAACTATGCAGTCTGAGCTCTATTTAGCTAAGTATTTTTTTAGAGAATTAATTCTTTTCAGAAGTTTCTTTGATTATATCTTCAACTTCATCACGAGTAACTAATGTCATTGGATTTAGAAGTTCTATATACTTCTCAATAACTCTTACAGATTCTTTACTAGCAAGATTATGCATGTTCTCAGCAAGTCTACTGAATTTTTCAAGGTTTTCTTGCATCTGCTTGTGTAGATCTTGGAATGTTTTATTAAATGTTTCAAGTTCTTCAGAAACACTCTTATTCATTTCTAGCATATTATTTTCAAGTAGTTCTATATGGTTGCGTAAGTTGTCTACTCTCTCCTCCATCATACGCATCTTTCTATTTTCATTAGATATTGATCCAAGTACTAATTGATTTTGAGGATTTGGTTTTTCTTTCATTGTATACTGAGCACCATAAGTTTATATAATTTGTACTATCTTATATTAAATAAAGCTAACTAATCTTACGTAGTCCTATACAATGGTAAAAACTAAAACAGAAAAAAACTATAAAGTAATTTCTGATGCCGGACAAAAGATACTTCGTATTAATTATGAAGGACATGTTATCACACCAAGTATTGAAGATAAACCGTTCTGTATGTCACAAGTTATTAATTTGATTCTTGAAGAAGGTGCTGTTACGCAGATTGTATTTAGCCAGAGAGAGGAGTTTATTTATGAAGAAGTCCAGTCAAAGATGCTTTCTGAAGTTGCTGGATTAGTCCGAGAGTTGATTGAACAAGAGCGAGTTTTAGAGAGTACTACTGTCGGTTCTGGGTGCAACAATTGTTTTTCTTCTAGACATGCTTTCATGAACATACTTGTTATGTCTGAGTTAAGAGAAGATCCAATTGGGGCATACCTTCATATTGTTGATCGGGCACAATCTGAAAAGACACTTAGCCAGTGTTCTACTTGTAATTCAGATAATAAGAAGTTTTTAGCTTTATTGAATAAGATTTTTGCTAAAATGTCAAAGTTGACTTTGATTAAACAAGCTCAGCCATATCTTAAAGATTACGATCCAAAGACCAGATCTGCTTACAAGCAGATATTTAGACCCATTATCAAGCCAAATTTCTTACATGCAAGAGTATCAAAGACATTTCCAGTTCGCGCTCTGGAGCTAGATTCTTATTCTGTAGGCGGTTCTAAAGTTGTTATCTTTAAGAAAAAAGATAGTATTCGGCCAGTGTATCACGTTATTCCTCCAGAATATGATTTACTTGAAGAGCAATATAATTTGCTTGGTAAAGCAAAAGAAGTTCTTGCATCTCATCGTCCTCAGAAAGCAGAGTTTGTTGATCCTGAAAGAACTCGCGAAGTTTTCAAAAAAGTTGGTAAGGATTTGATTATGGATTTATCTAAAACTGCTGGCTTTAATCTTAGTGCGGAGATGATTTCAAAGTTGTCAGATATTGTTGTCAGGTATACAGTTGGCTTTGGCGTAATTGAGATTCTTTTAAGAGATTCAAATATACAAGATATATCAATAAATGCACCTGCTTCAATGACGCCCATCACAGTTATTCATGCAAAGTATGGGGAGTGCGTTACAAACTTAATTGTTACTCCGAGAGATGTTGAGAGTTGGGCAACAAAGATGCGTCTTATGTCAGGTAGGCCGTTGGATGAGTCTAATCCTGTACTTGATACAGAGTTGCTTATTCCAGGAGCACGAACAAGAGTTGCGATAATACAAAGACCTTTGAGCCCATCGGGCTTGGCATTTTCATTTAGAAGACATAGAGATAAGCCATGGACGTTACCTCTTTTTGTAAAAAATGGAATGGTTACACCACTCGCAGCAGGATTACTAAGTTTCTTTGTTGATGGCGGAAGAACAATGTTGGTTGCGGGGACTAGAAGTGCAGGAAAGACTAGTCTATTATCTTCCTTACTTGTTCAGATAATGAGATCTATAAGAATAATCACTATTGAAGATACTCTAGAAATTCCAGTTAAGGAACTTAAGGAACTTGGTTATGATATTCAATCACTCAAAGTTCAATCAGTTATTACTTCTGGTAAGCAAGAGATTTCTGCTGCAGATGGAATTAGAACTAGTTTACGAATGGGGGATTCTAGTTTAATTGTTGGAGAAGTACGCAGTGATGAAGCACTCGCGCTTTATGAAGCAATGCGAGTTGGAGCTTTAGCAAATGTTGTTGCTGGAACAATACATGGAGATTCGCCATATAGTGTATTTGATCGAGTAGTTAATGATCTAAAAGTTCCAGCTACAAGTTTCAAAGCAACAGATATTATTATTGTCTGTAATCCCGTTAAATCTGCATCGGGTTTAAAGAAAACTCGGCGCGTTGTACAGATAACTGAGGTGCGTAAGAATTGGAGCAAAGACCCGTTGGAAGAACATGCATTTGTTGATCTTATGGTTTACAATCCGAAAACAGATCAATTAGAACCAACTGCAGCACTATTACAGGGAGAGAGCGAGATAATTAAGTCAATTGGGTCAAGAGTTCGAGCTTGGGCTGGAGACTTTGATGCTATCTGGAAAAATATTGAACTTAGAGCGAAAGTAACTCAGACTATTGTGGATATGGCAGATTCTGAGTCAAAGTTAGGTTTATTGGAGTCGGATTTTGTTGTTAAGGCGAACGATGTCTTGCATAGTTTGATTGATCAAATGTCTGATGAAAATGGAACTGTTAGTACAAGTGCAGTGTTTAATCGTTGGATTTCTTGGTGTAAGCAGGAAGCTCAAAAAGTAGATAGAGACTAATTGGGAGTAAGCTATATTAATTCTGTATGTTTAAGTATATATCTGGCAAGAGCGTGCTAGTTTGGCAAAAGTTAAGATGGTCGCAGTTGATTTAGATAAATATAAGGAACAGTTGGAACGGGAGCTTAAGACAGATAATTCTGCTCCACAAAAAAGTAATTATTCTCAAGAATATAAACAATTTCTATCTGAGCAAGTAGATACAAGTAAACGAACATATTCTTTAGCGTGTAAGTTTGCGAGTAAGTTCATAAAAGCTCCAATTGCGAAGAAAGATTATGAAAAAGTAGCGAATTACATACAAATTCTTCATCTTAATGTAACTCCACAAAGTACACTTTCTTTAGCATACTTTTCTGCTATATTGGTTGTTGTGCTTTCTCTTATATCTTCTGTGTTTATGTTAAGTTTTTATCCTCTTATATTTGGTTTGATAGCTGCAGTTGTTGTAATGTATGGTTTATCTAAAGCACCTGAGATGATGTTTAAATCTTGGCGAGCTCAAGCAGCAGATCAGTTAGTTAATGCTGTTTTGTATATGGTTATCTATATGGAGCACACTTCAAACCTAGAACAAGCAGTTTATTTTGCAGCTAAAAATCTACCACCACCACTTTCACTGGATTTTATACGACTCCTTTGGAATGTTGAGTCAGGTAAATTTTCTTCGGTTGAAGAGTCAATTGAAGATTATGCGCGTATTTGGCAGGAGTGGAATCCGGGTTTTGTTGAATCTATGCACCTCTTAGAGTCTTCCTTGTATGTTAGAACTGATGAACGAAGACATGAGATTCTTGATCGTACAGTCAACAACATATTAGATACTACGCAAAACACAATGATGAAGTATGCGCGTGACATTCAGAATCCAGTACAACTAGTTCACATGATGGGTATAATTTTGCCAGTTATGGGAATGGTAATGTTACCTATGATTGCGTCTTTTTTGGGAGATGTTATTTCAATGTGGCAGATTATTCTCTTTTATAATATATTTCTTCCAATATCGGTATTTTTGTTAGCAAGAAGCACATTAAATACGCGTCCAGCAGGAATTAATACTACAGATATTTATGATTACTATGATTATAAGCACTATAAAGCAACACTAAATATCGGAAGCAAACGTATTACTATGAGTCCTTCAGTTGCGAGCTTAGCAGTATTAGCTCTATTTTTGATTGCACCAGTTATGTATTTTAGTGATATGTACACTTCAGGTTCATATTCATTAGCACAGTCAAATAGTTTACTTGCTTTATTTAGCAGTCTATTGATTGTAATGGGTATTGCATTTAGTTTAGCAGTTTACTATCGATTGCGCGTTAAAGATCTCGTAGCTTATCAGACATTCCTTAACAAACTAGACACTGAGTTTGCAAATAGCGTCTTTCAGTTAGGAAATCGATTAGAAGAAGGGATACCAATAGAAACTGCTTTTAGTAAAGTTGCTGCAGCAATACCAAATTCTCCAGTCGCAACTTTATTCAATAAGATTGTGGAGAATCTTTCTAAAACTCAATCAAATTTGCATGACGCTATCTTTGAGCCAAAAAATGGAGCTTTGTCGCAAATAAATTCCTCGATGATTGCAGGAGTAATGAATATAGTGGTTGAAGGTTCAAAAAAAGGATCACAAATCGTTGCATTTTCACTTATAACTATCTCAAAGTTTCTAACATCTGTACGAAATGTTAATGAGAGATTAACTGACTTGCTTGCAGAGACGATCGCATCTTTGCAGTCGGAAGTTAAGATGTTTATTCCACTTATAACGGGTATTGTGGTTGCTATGGCAGTTCTTACAACAAATATATTGCTTAATCTGTCTGAGCGATTGTCTACAATTAATGCAACGAGTGGGTCTGATTCTCAGCTGGGATTTGGAACAACTTTAATGGATATATTCAAAATAGAATACTTAATGCCTTCATGGGCTTTCCAACTTATTGTTGGTGTCTATCTGATTCAAGTTACTTTAATTATGACTTACTTGTTAACTGGCGTAGTTAATGGGACGCAAAAAGTGGAACGATACAATGCGTACCAGAAAAACTTATTTATAGGAATAAGTATTTACTTTATTATTACATTAGTGATGAGTGGACTCTTCCTAATGCTTACGCGAGGAATCGGGAGTACGGTTTAAATGCAAACTTTTGCTAGCACCATGTATATTGTTCTGGGAGTACTAACTGTATTTGCAATGATCGCAATTATGGTGGGAGTATTGGAATTATGAATCGAGGAGTAATTAACTATTATGCAGCAATAATTTTAGTTGGAGTTATTTTCATAGTTCTCTTAGGTTTGTTTTTTGTAATGAATGCAGGTGTAAATAACCAAATATCCGCACTTCCTGCTTTATTTGATTAATAACCAATAGCATTATATTTTAGTAGCTGTTTGTATTGTATGAAAAGAGGTATAATGGCTATGAATACGTTTCTTACCATCATTATCACTTTTATTGTGTTGGGTGTTCTCTTTGCAGTCTTAGCTACTAATTTTGTTCCAGGATTAACTGAGTTGGTTAATAACTTGAGGTTTGGCGTATGAACCAAAGAGGAATGGCAATAAACAAGACTGTAGCAATTATATTAGTTCTTGCTTCTGCATTTATAGTTTTACTTGTAGTTATCTCTCCGATTAGGGAAGCATCAGATGTAGCAAATGCTACGTCTTTGTATGATCAGTATGTTGGTCCATATGGAGATAAACTTAAACCCGAGGTTGACTTGCGGCTTTTAGCTGTTCAGTATGGACAGCATGATGCTCCAAACCAAGTTTATTTTGAAATTGATATTGAAAATAAAGGTATTAAGAATGTAGACACAATTTCTTTAGAAATATATGCCCTAACTCCGACGGGTTTTATTGGTGATGAGTTGTTCCACGATGAAGCATATCCGATCGGTCTTGGTCGTGAAAGCACAAAAACCCTTAATTTAACTGACATTGAGTTAAATCGACCTAGTACTGTAATTGTTGGAATTGATGTAGCTAAAGATGTTGAGAAAACAGACAATAGTATCGAGTTAGAAGTTGAACCCTCGTTTAATTGCGATGTAGACTATAATATTGATTCTAGAATAGAGCGCGCTCTAGGAAGCAAGTTTTGTGAGATAACTTTTGGTGAAGCGTTTTATTGTTCAGATGGAAAGTGTGAGCTTGATCCACGGTGGTACCAGCCATGTTCTAATGAATGTGGTTCAGCAGAGTTCTGTAGTGCAGATAATTTGACTGCAGGTTATTGTTTAGATTTGAATCAAGATGGTGAGCGATGTGTTTGGACTGCTAATAAAAATTATGATGATAGTTGTGAAAGTGGTCATTGCGGAGTTGTTTTAGGAGAAAGCCGTTGCTTACCGGAACATTTTGTAAGTGCTACTGAGTGTTGTTATATGGAGGAAGACGGTGGTGATTGCAGTAATGAATATGACCGATGCATTGTTGATAAAAATGGAGTGATTGATGAAAGTTATCCAAATTATGTTGCAGTTGGTGCAGAGACTGCTGGTTGCATGTCGGATTGCGTTCTTTATTGTCAGCTAAATGAAGTACTTTCAGTTAATTATGATAATTGTAAACAGAAAGATACAGTAGATATTTATGAGGGTTTTAATGGCGTTATTGTTGGCACAGATATGGATGATGAAAAAGGTATGCAATGGATAAAAGTTTGTGAGTTACTTGGCTCAGAAATATCTTGGGATGATTGTTGGGGTGGAGATCATTTTTACGGTAGTACTAGCATAAGAACTTCAGAGTATGTTCTTGTCGGTTTAGATGTTCGAGATAAGGGTTGTATGGATGAGGATGATTACTGCGCAGAAAGTAAACATGATTGCGTAATTGATTGGGCAAGGACTTGTAAAGTAACCACGTTTTAGAAAAATTCAAAAGAAGTTTTATATACCAAGCAACTTTGTTGCGTGGATAGAAAAGTTAAGTCAATACATAACTTTTATATATTTGCTAGACTAAACATACAATGGAATCAAAGAGAGGACAAGGAATAAGTTTAAATTTTATTGTTATAGCGATTATTGCAGCAATGGTTTTGGTGATTATTATTGCATTTACTGTTGGTGGATTAGGTACATCTCTATCTAAAATCTTCCAGGCAGGCGAGCAGAATGAAGATTCAGATGTTGATTTAGCTAAAGCAAATTGCAAAAGCATGTGTGATGTTGCGTCAGGAGTAGATAGTCCTTTAGAGTGGAATACGGTAGATTACTGTACAAAAACATATTTGTTTGATGGTGAGCAAGTGCCTTGTTGGGATGCACCAATAAGTGTAAAGTGTTCTGCAGACGGCGATGATATATATGATATTGTTTGGGAATGTGATGAGTCTGTTTGTAAAACTTGCAAGGAGATTGGATGTACGGGTGTAATTTCAGCTAATGATGATGCTTGTAAAGACTTTAAATATAATAGTTGCCTTTCAGAGTCAGTAGAAGATATTGATGATGAAGGTAATGCGATACAAGTTAAGGTCTGTAAATGGATACAATAATGAAAAAAGGAGAGATTGCATTTTCAACAATCGTTTCTGTAATTATGGCTGCAGCAGTTATGATTTTAATATTACTTTGGATTATTCCAAACTTTTCTGATGTTTTTAGTACGACAGAAGATGTTGCTGATGCAGTTGTTGATAAAGATGCAGTACTTGAGCTAACTTGTAAAAATCTTTGTGCTGAAGCAAAGCGAGCAGACATAGGTACATTAACTACAGATCTCGCGTTTTGCGATAGAGATGAAGAATGTAAAACTGTTGGCGTGCTTTGTGAGGGAATCTGTTCGTAATGGTTAATCAACGAGGTCAAGCTCAGTGGTTTTGGATTATGATTTCAATGATTATCGCGTTAGTTGTTGCGATTTTTATCTTAATGATTTTCACTGATTTTGGTGCAGGTATTAAAGAATCTTTTGATGGCATATCTGGCTTAGCTAATCCAGATAAAGTTCCAAGTCCATATGGAGAACTTGGCGGAACTCTGGAAGATAGTGTCGGTGATGCGTCGGGATCAGATTCTTCAGATCCATCAACGTAGTTTCTTCGAAACGCTTATTATGAAGCATCAAGTAGCTAAGTATGCGAGGTCAGATATCTTTTGGTTTTAATCAGATGGTTACAATTACAATCGCACTTGTCGCATTTATTATTTTTTACATGCTTTATAGTTACTTTGGAGAAGGGGGAGCAGCTATTTACGATAATATGCTGAATGCTATACGATGAATAAAATAAATCGACGTGGAATGGCAACTTTTGCAACAGATGAAACTGGAGAGTTTATACTTTCAATTGTTATTATGACTGTTATAATTTTTATTTCAGCTCTTATTGCTTTTACTGTAATGAAGGCCGGGCCAGATAGCATATGTCTTTTTAATTCTCAAGTTGCTGATTTAATTACGTGGGATTCGTCATTAATTGAAACAAAAACTAATAAAAATTACTTATGTAATCAATGGAAAGAGACAAAGATAATTGATGCAGATGTTATTCAATGTGAAGCGTTTATTGATTATGATCTGACTGAATGTCCTCATCTTGATGGTGTGTGTGATTCTGTGAATGTTAGGGATGTTTCGGGCGGGTGCATTGATAAGTCAATGGTATCTGAAGGTTTTACAGATAGAGAAGAATTCCTTTTACAGTATTGTGAATATCAATCTTTCTGTAGTAAGTATAAGAATTCTGAAAAATATCCACAAAAAGCAAAGTTAGTTACTGAACGATATGTTGCACAAGAATTAGGTAGATATGCAGAACGTTGCGTTTATATGTCAAATGAAAATGATAAATTTGTAGTTCCTTGTTTTAGTTTGTCTGTCAAGGGTTTTGATTATAGAATCCGTAGAGATTTTACTATTGAAACTCTTAAATATACAGAATCTACTTATGCTAAAAGTGAGGTAGCTTATGTTGATCCAACTTATTTCCGCTTTGGCCACGTATCTGATAATATTGATGGTTCAGAGTGCATGGAGTTTAATTCTGATTCGAAGTTAATTGGTTTAAGTGGCGCTGTTGTTAACCCCCAAACAGTTGTTCATGAAGCTGAAGCTGCAGCTTATTTTGATACGTCTAAAGATATTAAGATGGTTTGGTTACCTGATGATATGGTTACGGGTGGAGCTACGCGTGGGCACTATCTCGGCATTATGGACTATACTTCGGGATGTAAGGTTACAGTTGAGCAAGTTTTACGTATGGATGATCACTTTAAGGATGCTTAGCCCGAAGAGTTTTTATTAAACAAGTGTTTTGTAGAATATGCATATGAATCAACGTGGAGGTATCGGCATATTGCCTGAAGAAATAGCAGATGTGCTACCTGTTGCTTTTTGGTTACTGATATTTATTGTAGTGGCACTTGCAATATTAATTTAATTAGGTGAAATTATGCGAGCAGTTGATACGATGATGTCGGAGATCGGAATATTACTTGTATTTGGAATGCTCATGCTATTTGCAGCAACGCGTGGCGCAGATTTAATGGATCTATATGATCGTGGACCTGGTTATGTTGCAACGAATATAGTTTTAACTTTTGAATCCGTAGCTTCAGCACCTGAAAGTACGACTGTAGTTTATGATTTTGAACATTCGGAAGATGTTCAATCTTTGTTTTTAAAATCTGGATGTGATGCTAATGAATTATGCAAGGTTTCAGTTTCACGATATGGATCGTGTGAAAAGTTCTTTAGGCTTGGTTTTGAAGTCCTAGAGAGTGTTGGTCGTGGAATTGCAAGTGGTACAGAGAGGGTTGGAAGATGTATTATTAGTTTAGGTCGGAGTTGTGAAAAAAAGGAGAGTAATACTGCCTCTCATGCAAAGGCAATATTTGAGCAGATGCAGTCTAAGTGGTATCGTCAATCAAGAGGGATTAGCTACGAAATTTCTGAAAGTAAGAAAGCTTCAGTAGGTAGCTACTGCGATCAAATAAAGTCTGCATTTAACGATGGGATTAACTCTGGAGAGTTTTACATTCAGCCAAAAGAGGTACAAGTTAGTAAGATACCAAATAAGGTTGTAATAAGTGTGGTGGATTAAGTGTTAAATATAAATAAGCGAGGAGCAGAAAAAAATGAAATGGCGATGTTCTCACTTATTGGGACGGTGTTTTTATTAATGTTCGCACTTTTTTGGACAGTTGCCCCAATGCTAGATAACTATTATATTTTGACTGATTTTAAGATTCAGGATTTGAGATATGATGTTCGTGTTATGACTGTAATAAATTCTGCAGATTGCTTGGCTTTTGAAGATGCGTTTGGTGGAGTACATCCAGCAACATTAGATTTGAATAAGTTAAGTGGAGATAATGAGGAAGATATAGCTTTTATTCGTGGCTGTTCTTCTCTTGGATTTAATCTTAATAAGAAGGTTTCAAACTTTAATTTTGAGCTAACTGATTCGTTAGGCAGTCAAGTCTCTGCTTTTGGTGCAAATGTACCAAAAGACGTCGTATATAATAAGGACTTACTAGTGCGTTATGTTGAAAATGGAGATACAAAAACCGGTCTCTTGGAGGTTAATGTATGGATTTGAATAAGAGAGGTATGCGTAGCCCGGTTAGTTGGTTAGTATCTATGTGTATTGTTTTGATTTTGGGATTATATGTCAATGTTTTAGGTGTTGGTGTTGAGTCAGAGTGGCAGTATGAGATGACTGCAGATCAGAGCACTCGTGAGTGCAACATTGCCTTAATGAACTTGATGAAGTCAGAAGCTTTATCTGGATATGCTTTTGCACAAGAGATTTCAATAGATGAACTTGGAGTTGAGATTGAAGTAAATTTGTATATACAGAAGTTCTTTCAGAATTCAGAATTCAGAATTTCTAGTTGCTCTGATGCTGAGGATCTAAATCATGAGTTTGTGTGTTGTTCGCAACTGATATCGAGTTTAGAAGGGGAGCCGATTCCAGTTAGTTTATTGTTTAAGATCCACCCCGATTCAGAGGAGGTAGTGGATGATGAATAGGCGAGGATCAAATGCAGACATTGCGATCGTTGTGTTAGTAGTTATGTTGTTTTCAGCAGCGCTAATTAGTAAAGACCCGACAATTCGCGCTACAGCGACTATCGGGAAGTATCAAAATGAGCTGATGGATAGTTATGTTATTGCGGAAAATTCCCGATCATATATTGAACATTCTTATGTGTATGCAGTAAGAAGTGCCCTGTCTACAAGTGATTATTGCCAAGATTCGAGCCAAAAAGAGTTGTTTTTATCTGAGTTAGAGGCTCAAATTTTTGTGAATACTCAGAACTTGCCAAAGGAATCTAATGGTTTTATGATTAGTGCGCCATTTACAAGCACAATCGTTGGAGTTAGTGAGTTTTATGATATGGATGATGCCATAAGTTTATACACCTACGGGGGAGATCGGATTCTGACTATTAGTGTAGAACCTATACACTTAACTAATTCAAATCAAAATTTTAAGATTAATACTTCAGTAAAACTTAATCTTGAGTATAATTTAGAAGAAGTTTGTGATGAGCAAGAGTTATTTAGTAGTCTTATCGCAGAATTTGAAGATCGTGTATTGGATTAATTTTCTGTAATTGTATCAACAATCGGTAGTCCTTCATAAGTTTCTACTTCTTCGTATGTTGAGCTTTGATATGGTTCTGGAGTTTCTGGGGCGTAATCATCATATTCTTCAGTGTATTCATCTTGTTGCGCTTCTGCGGATTCAGTTGGCAAGTTTCCACTTGTGTGCGCTAATATTTTTTCTCTTTTGTGTATATGTTTCTTAATTCCCACCACACCCGTAACTATTGCTAAAAGTGTTGCACCACTATACACGCCATATTTTGGAACTACTACAGTTTCATCAGCTTTAGAACTGCCTTTGATTGGTACATATCCCGGATCTGCATATCCATAGAATTCTCCAGTTTGTTCATCACCTTCAATTAGTCTTGCATGCATCCAAGTTCGTTTACCTTCAACTTTTATTCTGGCCATGTGAATGTCTGAAAAAGTTAGCATGTACTTGCCCATATAGTGTACCTCACCTTCAGCATCTACATCCCATCGAGTATTTTTTCCACCTGAAGTCATACCATAATTGGCAACTACGTCAGTGTCAACAGCTTTTGCACGCAAACCAATATCCTTAATTTGATAATGACCATTTTCATCTATGAAGGATATTTTAAATTTCATATCGAATCTATTTCCGAACTGTTCTACTAAGTTACCAATTCCATGAACTCCAATATTTAATACCCCAAAGTTGATCTGTTCAGCTTCAGTTTCAGTAGTGAAATGACCTCTTGCATCAGGAGTAATGTCATATTCAAAAATTTGGCCAGTGTTTTGTTCTTCCATAATCAGTTTAGGTTCGAGCGCATCTTTTGGAACTATGCCAGAAACTAGGCTATGGAAAATAGTTTCAGTACCTTTTACTTGTTCACCTACAGTTTGCTTAAAGCTAGTAACAATTCCAGTTTGACCTAGCTCAATTGGCTGATCTTTAGTTATAGTACATTCAGAAGGATTTATTTCTTCTGGCTGTGGCATTTTGTAAGTGCTAATTTTTCCAGATCTCATTCCCAGCGCATCATCGTCATTAACAAAAAGAATTAATTCCAAACCTGCGTTTTCTTCTACTTTAGTAACGTATGGTTTTGATTCAATGTTCAGTACCTTTTTTTCCACAACAACTTTACCGTCTTCGTTTTCTACTAACTTTTGCATTAATAGATGATCACCATCTTCACCTAAGAACGTGCAGACACCGGACATTGGTATGTCAGTAACATGAACGAGTTGGTCACCTTCTTTCTGAAAAACAATAGTGGTATTTTTTTCATATCCATGTAAGCTACGTGTGCTTTCCACAGATAAGCATACTTTACTTCCTTGTGAATCGAGTGAAATGGCTAGATCATAAGCATATGGTGAATCAATTGGTTCTGAAGAAGCAATAACATCTAAGTTAGAGTTTACGAGTTCGATTGTGATTTTAGGATTTTTATGGTCACCGGTTATGTTTATATTGTATATTTGATTGTTTGAGTCTTCCATAAGATATGTGTCTTTTAATATTTGGACAACTTCTAGTGTATCTGGATCTCGAAGTACAGTTTCTCCATCAAAGTCTGCCGGTCGAGTAGCTATAAGATCGTGACCTTCCAAGTAGATGATTTCAGCAACTGTTTCGTCAACTTCTATTGTTTTTTCAACAGTAAAGCTATCTTTTGAAGGTTTTAGTTTTGCTAGGCGCCAGCCATCATCAGTTTTCTCAGACACAACAACACTACCATCTAAAAGTCGCTCAAGAGTTTGTGTATCTTTGGCTGCCCATGACCGTTTTTCCACGATATCACCATCTTCTTCAATTTCTGCTTCAATAAATCCAGCATCAATTTCTGGAATTAGATATGTTTCTTCACCAACGTCTTTTTCAACTAAACCATTTGTTGATATGGAAAAGCTCGCAACTTCTTCAATAAGTGGTGGATGGTTTCCAGATGATCTTGTCTGAGTTGCAGAAATGTTTGTTGATTTTATTTGTGTTTGTGTTACAGGTTCTGCGTATGCTACTGGCGTAATCGTAGCATTTGAGTGGGAGCTGTTTGTGTGTGATTGAGAAGTGCTAGGAGCTGTAGAATTACTTTGCATAAACGCATCTACTTGCGAAATAACATATTCATTAACTGTATTAAGAACTTTATTTATCCCACTACCTTTGATTACACCTGCACCAGCTAGAGGTATAGCAACGATTAAACCATAAGAAAAAGCTTTTCTACCAATTAGGAGTGCTTTAGTTAGATGTGGATGTTTAAGACCATATTTTGCTATTATTTTTCTTTCCCAAGAATCTTGTCCTCGTCTGCTAATTTCTGCTTGAACTGGAGAAACTGCTTTTATATCTGAACCAAAAAGGTGGAGTTGCTGGAGTTGATGATTTATGTTTTCTATTTCTGTTCTTGCGTTACTTTTATCCACAGAGTTCCTTACTTTAGCGTTGTCACCTATCTGTAGGTGTGATATCATATATCACAAGCGTAAAGTTGACTTATAAAGTTTCACTTTAGTTAAAAATCAGCAATTTGATAAGAAACAACACGATAATTTCTATTTGTATTGGCCGTATCTCCAATAGTGTACAACACCTGCAACACAAGTCATTGCAGTTAGCCCAACAAGAACTCCTGCGATCCATTGAGCAAATACTGAATTGATCTCTAGAAGTTTAGCTACACCCCAAGCAGTAAGTGCTATTCCGACAATAATAATGCCATAACTCAGCTCATCTTTTGGAGGTTCCATATATAATAGAAGCATAGATCTATAAATAACTTACTCTAAGTCAGATAGCAAGCTTTAACTGAACTAAGTTCAGTTAGTAATTGCTTTTATTATTAGAAAGACTTAAAAACCAACTATCTTGTTTACTTAATGGAGTTAGTCAATGATTAACTACCTCTCGATCGGAGATCAAGATGGCAAAACTAAGAAACGCTAATGCATATCGAAGAATTAAGAGACCTTTCACACGTATCTCAAAGTATAAGAAAAAGGGCTTCATAAAGGGAGTACCGGGCTCAAAGATACACTTATTTGATATGGGTAATCTTAATGCAGATTTTCCACTTAAGTTTAAGTTAATTGCTAAGAAAGAAGTTAACTTAAGACACAATGCATTAGAGGCAGGTCGAATGACTGCAACACACACACTTGCAGGAAAGTATGGTAAGAGAGGTTATGCACTTCACATTCATGCGTTCCCACATCATGTTATGCGGGAAAACGCACTAGCAACTGGCGCAGGAGCAGATAGAATGCAGACAGGTATGAAGCACTCATTTGGTAAACCTATTGGTAAGTCAGCTCATGTTAAGGTCGGTAAAGTTATTATGACTGCGGAAGTTCAAGAAGGTGCAGAATTCTTTGCAAAAGAAGCTCTAAGAAAAGCTTCTAGAAAGTTCCCAATACCGTGCAAGATTGAGCAAGTTCTTTAATTATTTTCTCTAGCCTATACAAACTTTTTAACCATTCATTGCGTTATATCGGTATGGATGAATCATTTATTAGTTGGCTTTCAGAAATTTCTCTTTCAGATGCAAAACAAGTAGGTGAAAAAGCAGCATATCTTGCAGAGTTGCATAATAAGAAGCTACCTGTTCCAAACGCGTTTGTTATTGATCCACAATTCTTTAAGAATATTGTTTCACAATATTATGTTAAACTGGAAGAAGCTTTATCGCAAGTTAGTGATCTTCAATCTGCATATACTGCAGCAAAGAACATTAGAGAGATTCTTTCTAATTTTTCATTAACTTCTGAAACAAAAGACGTGTTGTTATCTAATTACCGTAAGGTAACTGATCATCCTGATCATGAAAAGATGAGTTCGCTAACTCGCCAGTTAGTTACTGCAGGTAGAGACTTGCCTTTTGTAGCTGTTAGAGCTTCGTCGATTGAACCTACACCTTTGTTGATACAATCAGTACTTAATGCATACGGTATTGATCAGATTGTTGAAGCTATTCAGAAAGTCATTATCTCAGCATTTTCCCCGCAAGCTATTTTTTATCGGCATACAAAGAATAAAAGCCAGTTAGATTTTTCTATGGCAATTATTGTACAGAAGATGGTGCATGCAGTAAAATCAGGTGATATGTTTACACTTAATCCGATTAAAAATTCAAAGTCAGAGATTTATGCCCAAGTTGTATGGGGTATTAATCCAAATTACTTAACTAATCCAAGCACGTTTGTTTTTGACAAAAATACGTTAGCTATTTCTGAGTCAAGAAATGTTCAACAAGATGAATATTATACTAAAAATGCGCAGTTTGGTGAGATTATGTTGGAGCCACTTCCCGTTCATCTGAGACAGGTACACAAGCTTTCAGAAGGTGAAAGAAAAGCCTTAGTTGATATGGCATCACAAGTTGAACGTATAATGAATTTTCCACAATATATTGAGTGGGTTATTGAGCGTAATACAATACATATTGTTCAGACTAGGCCAATTACACGTATTTTTAATAAACCGCTCGTGGCCACAGAAAAAGGCATTCTTTTGAATGATTCTTCAGGCCAAGGTAATGCAATAGTCGTCCGAAGCAATGCAGATTTGCAGAAGCTTCAGAGCGAGTCAGTTATTGTTTCTTCTTTAGCAAATCGAGATATTTTTCCATATCTTATTCAATCAGCAGGTTATGTAACTTCTAGCAACAGTCTTACCTCTCCGGCTGCACAGTATTGTAGAGATTTTTCAATTCCTGGAATTATACAAGTAAATGATGTCGATCATATTTTAGATAATCAAGAGGTGCGTTTCACTGGCCAGTCTTGTGATTTTGTTCAACCTCAGCAAACTCTTGAGCCAAGTTACGCATCGCAATCTACGCCAAGTTACGATTCTCTTAGTAATACACTGCCTGAAGAAGATGGTTTAGACATAATTCGCGAACAGTTTGACAGCCTAGCACGAGCTTTAACTGAGCAAGTTTCAAAAGAAGCCCAAAAAAGAGCTACTGGCGAGCATACTTCTGAAGAAGATTACCGAAAATCTCAGTTAATTTCAGATCTTGAGTGGCAAGTAAGAACTCTCAAGAAGAAGTTGGATGAGCTTCGCACAAGTGAAACTAGTCAATTGTAAAATATTTGTTCCGATCTTTATGTGTAATATCTAGCCAACCCGAGACTGCTGCAGCATCTAACCAAGCATGAGCATAATTAAGAGCTGCAAAAGCATTTATTCGATCACCTTTGGATTCAAAATGCCATGCATCAGAAAGGTATCTTTTGCAAAAGTCAATATATTTCTCGCAAAGCTTTCGATCTTTATCTGACAAAACTGAATTTATTTTTGCCATGCTTAATGCTGTTTCTGTAACTTTGAAGTACTTTGCAAGTTTTGTTTTTGTAATGGTTGCTTTCATAATAAGTTATATAAATCAGATACTTATATCATTTATGTTGAGAATATGGTACAATATGATCTTGAAATTGGTAAAATCGTTAGCGAGATAAAGCTTGTAAAAGCAAAATTAGTTTGTATACAGCTTCCAGATGGTCTTAAGCCAAAAGCAACAAAAATTGCAGATGAATTGACAAAAAAGACTGGAGCAAAGATACATATTTGGTTAGGAAGTAACTTCGGGGCTTGCGATATTCCGCTTCAACTTAGACCTTTAAAGTTTGATTTAATTGTTAATTTTGGTCATTCGAAAATTTGAATTATTCTTACATAGTAATAAATCAGTTTTATATATAATTGAGCATATACATTTTCAACTTTATTAAAAGGTGACTAAAACATGTTAGGATTTGAAGGAAGTTTGGGCGTCGGTCTGGGCTTATTATTGGGATTAGCATTTTTGAAGTATAGTGGTTATGTAGATTTAATCAGAAAAGAATTAAGTTATATTGCTTCTGGAGCAATTTTCTTACTTCTTGGATCCGTTGTAACAACTGCAGCAGACATTCCGGGAATTGGCGCAGCTGTAACATGGATTGAATTAATCTTTGTAGTAATCGCATTTGTACTTGTGCTAATAGGTGCCATTACAATGGCATTCCAGATCTTCTCTAAGATTAAATAAATACATAAGTGAGAGTCGATCTATTTTCTTTTTTTTTACGTTTTTTATTTTCTTTACTGGACTTTCGATCATTTTTAAAGCTTTGTTGTTGTACTTTCTTTATGGATAATGATGACTTTGTTTTGGAAATTTTGAATAGACGTATGGAGAAGACTCTATTAAGTCCAAGAAAGTGTTTTCAACATAAAGAATATGAGACTGCAGTTCGGTTTGTAAGGAAAATGTCATGTGGGCTTAGGAAAGCCATAGTGAATAGACTAGCAAGATGGCCCGAATCTAATTGTTTTACTGAAGCAGAGCTTGCAGACAAGTTGCAGGAAATCCAGATTGCAAAAAGTCCTGAAGAAGCAAGGCGATTCTCAGAGGTCATTAGTGGCCGAAACAAGATTAATAGCGTTTTGAGTGTAGAACCTGTTACGGTTTCTGGTGAAAATAAGTACTTTTTTGAGTATACTGCAGTCCAAGGTAGTCCTTATGAGTAAGCTTTTTTTGTTGATTTGTGTATAACTATTCATCTTACATGTAATAAATTAACTTTATAAGTATTTAATATAGCATATAGTATATGAAAACTATGTTTATTGAGGCACATTCTAGTCAAAAGATCGCTCCTGCTGTCAAGAAGAATGTTACTAAGTTGAAGGCTTTCAAAAAAATTGGTTTGTTTACAACTGTTCAGCATATTGGACAGTTAGATGAAGTAAAGACTTTCTTACAATCTCAAGGATTTGAAGTAATAATTAAGAAATCTGCTAAGCTTAAAGATCAGCAAGGACCTAAGGCTACCTATTGTGGACAGCTTCTTGGTTGTGATGCAACTGCTACGGTGAGTATGGAAGTTGATGCATTTTTATATATTGGAACTGGAGAGTTTCATCCTATTGCAATATCTTTACAAACAGACAAACCTGTTCTGAAAATCAATCCATTTAGCTGTGTCCTGGAGTATATAGATGTAGCTAAAAAGAAAAAATGGCTAGCAAAACAAGCAGCTAGACTGTCTAAACTATCTAGTGCAAAGAAGATTGGTATTTTGCTTTCAACAAAGCCAGGACAGTACAAGCCAAAGATCGCTGACAAGCTAACTAAGCAGTTTTCAAATAGTTACTTATTCATTACAGATATGATTGATTCAAATCAGCTGTTAAACTTCCCCGATATTGATGTTTGGATAAATACTGCGTGCCCAAGATTGGTAGAAGATCGTTGGCCAAAGACATTAATCAACGCAGATGAACTTTTGTGATTTTCGAGCGTTAGCGAACGAATAAGTTTTTTGGATATTGCACCGACCTTTCTTTTACTGATAAATCTTTGGTTTGCGGAACCGAAAATCTATGATTCTTCAGTACAAAAGAAATGGATTGGTTTTAGAAACTATTATTAATTGGTTGAACATATATATAATTGATTTAGATGGTAAATTACGGTGAAGGATTCAAACGTCCGTTTCAGGACTGGAAAAAATTCGCTTTAGGTACTGTCCTTGCAATGATACCCATAATTAATTTTATCTCTGCGGGATATGCTCTAAAGTGCGCAAAGATTACTTTAGGCAAGAAAAAGAATAAATATGCTTTGCCTGAATGGGATAACATTGGAAGTCTTTTTGTAACAGGTTTTAGTGCATTTGTAATAAATTTAGTATATTCATTAGCAGGTATAATTGTGTTGGGATATGTTCTCGCAAAATATATGTTAGCTATGGTTGCTAGTCAGATGGCATTTACAGATGAACTTGTATTAGCATTTGCTCAAAATGTTCCACTTTTAATCGCAGGACTTGTTTTGATCTTAATTGCAGCATTTATCTCTCCTTTGGCAATAATGAATTACGTCAAGTATGATAAGTTTGGTGCAGCATTTAATTTTAGTGAGATACTGAGCAAAATAAATGGTGCGTATATATTGACGTGGATTGTTGCTATTGTTTTTTCGGTAGTAGTTATACTATTGTTTAGTGTAATTCCGATTATTGGTGCTTCATTAGTTTCATTTGCACTGGCAGTAACACTTTGGACTTGGTTTGCTGAAGCTTATATGAGCTAAGGCAGACCAGGCGCAAGCCTTTTAAACAGAATCGCTGGAGATATTATATGGAATACAAGGTTATTGAAGATAAGAAAGATTTACTAAAGCTATCGTTCAAAGACATTGATCAAGGTTTTATGACTTTAGTAAAAGATAAGATTTGGGAAGATAAGGCTACGGAGTTAGCTGCTTTTAAAGTTACACACCCCGAAGTTGGAGAACTTGTTTTCACATTAAGAACTAAGGGAAAAGCACCAAAGAAAGTTTGGAATGATGCTCTAGCTAAACTAACAAAAGATATTACTAGTTTTGAAACAGAAATCAAGAAAATATTGTAATTGGATATCCAATTACTATCTCATTTTATTATGGATTTTTAATGGAGTTTAGATAGAAGTTCAGATATTTTATGTAGGTCTTTGCTAGCTTTTGATTTTGGCTTGTATTTTGCAAGAGGCATAGTTTCTGAAAGTGCTTTGAGCATGTTTTTGTCTGTACGTACTGTTCCAAGTATTCGTTTACCTGTAATTGAATATATTTCTTCTTCAGATAGCTCTTTTTTGTATTTTGACTTCTTGTTGATTATAATTCCCAGTATGTGTGCTCCAGCTTTGTCTGCTAGTTTTATTGTTTGTAGCACATTTGTTATTGAGCTATAATCTGGTGTTGTTACAATTATACTAGAGTCTGCGCTTTTTAGTGATGATACAAACTCGTAGCTAAATGATGGTGCTGAATCTATAATAATTATATCGTAATGTTGTTTTAGTTTTTTTATGATTGAAGGAAGAAGTGTTGGGTTCACTGGTTCATTATTTAGCGCAGCAGGGATAACATGAAGCATATCATAACGATGTATTGCATGCGGTATTTTTCTATGATCTTTAATAATATCGTGTGTTGTTCGTCCTTTTTGAGGATTAGCAATACCAAAATGTATACCAACACCCGGAGCAGAAAGATTACCATCAATGATTAATGCACGATGGTTGTAGTGATGTGATAATAAGTAAGCGATATTTGAAGCAGTAGTTGTCTTTCCAACACCCCCTTTTAATGAAATTATGCTAATCGATCGTTTTCTCATTGTATACCTGGTTTGAACAGTAGTTATATATAACTTTTATACTATTGGAGGACTTAATAATTTCTTATTGAGTTTCTTCTGTGTCATATACTCCATTTTTAATTTTGTGGAGCATTTGGTTTGAGTTTCCATGACTACTGAGTTTGCTTAATTGAGCATCTCGGAGTGCTCTTTCTTTAAGTGTTCTAAGTTCTTCATATGTTTCTCGGGTGAGCATACCACGTTTGTACTGATCATCGATCATATTGATTGCTCTAAGTAATCTTAGTTCAAGATCTGTTGTCTGTTCATTAGATACAACTCGTATTTTTCGAAGTCGGTTAAATGTTTTAATGAGTCTACGTGAGTAAATTATTCCTAGTATTAACATGAGGATGATTATAATCAATACTGCATATGTAAGCCAGTTAAAGGTTGATGTATATAAACTGAAGAAGGTTTCAATTGGGCCTTCTACTGCATTAAGTTTGTCTTCAACTGTTTGGACTAGAACTGTTGCTTGGTTTAGCTTGCTAGTTGCTTCATTGTAATCCCCACGCTCTACAGCAGTATCTGCATCTGCAAGTTTAAGTGCAGCAGAAGACAAAATGTCAATTAATTCTTCTGCTTTTTCAGAGGAGGATAATTTTACTATTCTGTCTCGCAGTTCAGTTATTTTAGAAGCTAATTGAGCGATCTTGTAGCGAAGCAGTTCTTCCTGCGATTCAAAAACGCGCATTGTGACTAAAGCATCTTCAGAAGCCTGGGCTGAGCTTACTTTAAGTGTAGCTATCTGAGTTACTGCTTGAGCAGTCTTAGGAACATATATTTGGAAGACAAACTCTTTTTGTTGCCCGACTTCAAGCACATTTATGCTTTTAATGTCACTGATTGTCCAAGTACTTGGTAGTCCAATAATTTTTAATTGAACATTTGTTAGTGTTGTGTTACCTGTATTTTTCACAATAATGGATACTGCTTCTAGCGAATCTCTTTGTAGGAGAACTTCATCTGGAACATCGATGATAGAAATCTCTGAAAAACGTGGAACTGTTGTCGCTGCTGTACCTGTTCCTCCACCTCCACCACCCGTATCTGTTGTGGTGTCGTCAGTAGTTGTACCTGTAACAGCAGTAAATGTGTCTGTAGCATTACTTGGTTGCCAGTTAGAGTCTTGATAATTTAAGTTACACTTCAATAGATAGTCAGTATTTGGAGTTAAGCTGCTTGGAACACGAATATCTTTAGTTATAATTTCTGTAACTCCTGCTTCAACTTCTTTATCAAATAGCAAGTTGCTGTTGGAGATAACAGTATCTCCATCTTGTACCCAGCATTCAAATAGTGCTTCTACATCTGCTTCACCTTCATTGGTTGCGTTTACTGTGAAGCTCATATCTTGTCCAATAGTTCCTTGTGTTGGAGCATATATGTCAAATGCAAACGGACCACCATTTGTTAGTCTGAAAACTGCAGTTTCGATGGTATTAAGTGTACCAACAGTTACATTTGCAACTATTCTATACTGACCAGTTGTTGATATTGGCGCACTAAATGTTTTTTGTATTAGATACAGTCCAGTACCCTCATTACTTGGATCTGCGAGAGGGGATACTTTAGCATCATCTGGGTCATAAATTGTGACGTTAATGCTATCTGCGTTTGTTAGGCTACCATCTCCACTATATACTGTTATCCAGAACTTAGCTTGATTGTCTCCATACCAGAAGGGAGTAGTATCAATATCAACATGAAGTTCACTGGAAGTTGATGCCGATACTGTAAATGTATAGTTATCTATTTGAGTAGTAGTGTATCCTGCAAGTGGATCTGCAAATGAAGTCTGAGCTGATGCAATATAATTACCTGCTGTTGCATCTGATGGTAGTGTGAAAGTAACTATTGGTGCAAGAATACCTACTGTGTTTGTCTGTCTATTATCACCATTTACTAAATATAGTTGATCATTATTTGGGGATGTGACAGAGAAATTGATCTGTGGTTGTAAAGCAGTACCTTGGAGATCAGTTACATTATATTTTATAGTTGCGATATCTTCTCTGGAGTACGAGTTACTACCTGTCGAGATGTTTATAGACATATTTGCATAGACCGTTATATTTGTCTCTCGTGTTGCAGATACACCTGAACCATCTGAAGGTGTTACGTTTACATAATAGATTCCACGATTTACTGTAGCACCATCATTACCAGGATATTCAAAAGTCCAGTTACTTTCATTTATATCTTGTTGTGTAGTATTACTAAAGTTATAGCTTTCAACAGTTCCATTTGGTCGTTGTAGTGTAAGTGTAATATAAGATATGTTTGTTTCAGACTGGTCTGTTATGGATAAGTTAAAGTAAACACTCATGTTTTGTGCTATGTATATAAGTGACTGATTAAATAGAGCGAAAAGTGGAGGTCCATGAGAGAATTGAAACCACATATCAAAAACTGTTAGGTTTGTGTTATAGTTGTTTGTAGAAGTATTAATTGCGACAGTGTAGTTACCAACGAGTTGAGATGAAGTGTCCCATGTGTAATTGTATAGACTTCCTGCTACGAATTCCATCTGTCCTTGATTAACGTCAGTACTATCAACAGATAGGTTGATTGTTGCAACAGCATTAGAAACATCAGATCCACAGTCATCAGTTAGGGTTAAGTTAAAGGTTATTGTATCTCCTTGTGAAAAGTTAGCAGGAAATTCTTCTAAGCTATTAAGTAAGTCACCTTTGATTGAAAAGTTAAATTCTTCAGATGTTGTGCTTTGATAACAACCTTCTTCATATCTTGCTCTCCAAAGATTATCCCCTGCGTTATATGCACAGTTTGGATTAAAGCTAACAGTAGTATTTCCACTACTGATTGTTCCATTGCCAAAGTTTACCCAGCTACTTGATCCATTTACCTCAAAAGTTAAGTTATAGTTATCCGATACTAGCTCACTTTTAATTGTATCATTAAGTGTGATTCCAAATGTAGTTGTTTGAGATTCAGATCTATTAACTGCACTGTTGTTGCCTTGCCAATAAATAATACTGATATTATTTCCAGCAAGTGTTGGTCCTGCATATTCAGAAGAATTTTGGCGAGGATGTACGGTGTCATTGTATTCTAGCAGATATGTTACGACACCAATTTCTGAACAGCTAAAGTCTGCATAGCTCCAGTTTAACTGTGTTGGAGCAGTTGCTGTTTGTTCTTCTAACTCAACGAACGTTCCACTGACATTCACGTAAAGTATCATAGTAACAGCATCATTATAGTCATCAGTTATGTTTATTGAGAATGTGTAGTTTTGACCCCATCCACCTGAAGAAGGTACTGACTCATTTTTACTGATTACGGGATATTCATCTAATCTGTAAGATACGTTGAGTGTAGCAGTAGAGTTAGCATAATTAGAATTATTAAAAAACGTAGTATTGATAGTATAGTTGCCTTCATCTCCAAAAGCAATATTTGTTATAAGGTGCTGGTACTCTCCGTCCAGTAGTGCTGTTGTATTTGTGTATATGGAATCATGCGTTTGATTTAAGACATCTACATATATAGATCCATTTAAGTTTCCTACTTCAAAGTCTGTAGCATTACCACTGACATTAATTGTTTCGCCAGTAGCATAGCTTTCTTTGTCTGTAGCAATAGTAATATTTGTTGGCTGTGCAACATAGGTGTTATCGAGTGTAACTGTTGGTTCAGTAATGGTTGCTGTTGTATAGAATTTTATTCGGTCAACAGCAATTCCATATGTACCATACACATCAGTGACGTTTTTGTCCCAAGCACTAATTACTTGTGTTGTATAATTCGCAAATACTCTAGAACCTGCTTGTGTCAGTGTTTCAGATCCAACACCACACTTTTGAGATGCTTGAGCACCATCTATGTATATAGATCCATAATCTTTACATACAGGGAATTCTCCAGAATCATCCTGAGCAACAGCATATTTCCAGATAACTCTTATTCCTTGCGCCCAAGTTCTGTTCCATTCATATCCAATTCCGCCAGTTCCTCCACCAGCTGCAGGCCAAGAAGCAGAAGATTCATTTGATGTATGATCCCATGCCGTGTCTGCAAGGTGTCCAGATCTCCAGTAAGGTATGTCTGAAATAATCTCTCCTTGCGCTAGTTCACCATTTTCAGAAACATCAAAATATATGTAATACGTATAGTTTGTATCTGCAGACATTGTGATGTTTGCAATCCAACTTACGTTTCCATAGTATGCTGATGAGTTTTCAAAGTCTAATGGGTGGCTGTAGTTGTTGATATCAATAACTCTCAAGGAATTAGCGTAAAAAGTGTTATCTGACTCGTAACTTTCATTTAGTATCTGACTAAAGTTTATATCCTGAACATTAATGGATACATTTTCAGATTCTGCAGTAACTGAAGCATTAACTTCGATTCTATAGTGCCAAGAGCTATTCCACCAACCTTCTTCTGCAGAAGCAGTTGGTATAGCTATAAGTAAGCTTAGTACTAACAATGTCAATATTATTTTCTTATTCAGCATTTTTGATCTTATGATCTATTTTCTTAGAGATTTGTTCATTTAGTTCTTTCAGTTTCACCATGGTCCGGTTTTCAGCTGCATAAAACTCACTTTCAGACATTAAGTCCGAGTCATATTGATGACGAATCTGTTCAAGGAATTTATTATACTTGTTTCTGTGTTTTCGTAGTTGCTCTAGGTCAGCACCGTTCAAGTTTGGTGTTTTCGTAGGTTCTTCAGTAACTTTACCCTTACCTTTTGGATCTATTGGGGCAGTAATATTAGTTTCAGGTATAAGTTCATCATTTTCTTCAGTTGTGGGTTGGGGTTCTACTTTTTCTCCTACATCTAAGTCTTCTAAATCTAAATCATCTTCAGTTTTCTCTTCTTTTGTAGTGTCTTTTGGTGATTCTGTTTTTTTACTTTCTTTTTCATCACCCATATCGAGAGACTCTAGGTCAAGGTCATCTTCAGTTTTTTCATCACCTTTTATTTTGTCACCTTCAGATTTGGGGGATTCATTAGCTATTTCTTTCTTTTCCGTAGATTCTTCAAGTAAAGAATCTAAGTTTGTATCACTTGCAGCAGGTTCTAGTTCAGTTAATCCTTCAATTTCAGCTTTAGGTGCTTCAACAGGTTTAGTCTCTGTTGTTGTCTTAGCTTCTGGAATTTTCTCCATCGGATTTTCTTGCGTGCTTTCTTCCACAATAGATTTTTCCTTTTCTTCTGTTGGTTTGGCTGGGGAATTTTCCTTTGGGGTTTCAGTTGGTGGCGTTGCTATTGGTTGTTCTGGAACGGTGTCTGGCGTTTGTTGTGTTGTTGCTTTATCTGCGTATTCTGACTTTTCCTTAACTTTTTCTAGCTCCATTTGCAATAGCGATAGTTTCTTGTCGATCTCGTCAAGTCTAGCCTCATTCATTGTCCGAGCTTCACTAAATGCCGATTCTGTAATCACTCTCGCATTGAAATCTTCTTTTAGGTCTTCTAAGAAATATTCAATTTGTTTTCTTTGTTCCTGAAGCGCTTTAATCTCACTATCTTTGTTTCGAATATCTATGTTTGCTGCAGCTGGCGCTTTAATTGCAAGGATGTTTGAAACTTGTTCTTGTGTATTTTTTAGTTCACCTTCAATACTGCTCATTTTTTCATCATATCGTAGTAGTTTGTTGACAGTGCTTCGTAGTTTGTCTACGTCTGCTTTTGATGTAACATTTTCCATAAGTAAGTTTACTCGATCTAGTTGTTTTTGGCTATCCTTAGCTAGTTCTGAGTTTGTTTCAATTTGTGCTCTAATATTAGATATCTCTGTGATTACATTTCTTATCTCAATAAAAGCTGCTTGCGCTTGTTCTGCATAACTTCTGGATTCCTCGCGCATCTTCTTAACTTCGCGCCCCACTTTCGCTAGATTTTCAGTTTCCTTTAGGAGATTCTTCATACTAGTAATTTGTGTGAGTGCATCTCTTACGCCACTGATTTCTTGCTGAGATCGTTTAGTCATTTCATCTGCTTTTTCAAATTTGTCATATAATTCTTCAATTTCGCGTTTTCTTTGCTCCATTATCTTTTGTATTCGTTGCGGATCAATCATATCAGTTATTTGTGCAGCTTTCTCAGCAGCAGCTTGTATATCACCAAATTGCTTATCTTTCTGGAACTGCATAGATCGTATTTCTCCAATATCTTCAGATAGTTTCTGAAGTCGATCTCCAAAGAACTGGTTTTTGTCTTTAACTGCAAATATCTCAGCATTGACTTTTTCAAGTGCCATCTGCATTTTTGTTAGTTCTGCACTTGGTACAATTCCACCCATCTGTTGTGGTGCATTTTGTGGTTGAGCTACGGGTTGTACTGGTAAAGCACCTGCTGGAGCAGCAGACTTACTCTTATTGAATATTGTTTTTAGTTTGTCAATTGGACCTTTTGCAGATGGTTGTGAAAAATCAATTGATCCGGTTTCTTCCAAGTCTCTTTGAAATTCTTCTTTTTCCTTAGCTTGTGCGGCTTCTACAATTTCTCCAATTGGTTTTTCTTCTGCAGGTGGAGCATCAATCTTTGCTCGTCTACTTACAAACCCAGTTTGATCTAATTCTTTAGCAAATCGTTTATTCAGGTCAGGAATATCTTTTTCTAAAGACAGTGTTTGAAAGTTTGGATGCAACAAACCATGTCTGTATGCTGAATTTGGATCAGACAATAGATGTGCTATTGTACCGAGTCTATTACGTACACTATGTACTTCGCGGTTAGTTAGGCCTTTTTTATTGAACAGTTTCATTTTGTTTTACCCCTGATCTTCGCTTCAAATACATTCATGCTACGAAGATACTCTAGTAGAGCTACTCTACTTAGTTCAGATTCTTTTAGGCCAAGGCGTGCGCAAACCTCCTTAATGGTTTTGTGCATTTCATCCCCAACCTTAAAACGTATATATGCTATAATCAACACCCTCTGTAAATTGTTACTGATTTATACACTTTAATGTATAAAAGGTTTACTTATGGGACATCTTTGTCTTATGTATACATTATAATGTATATTTTATGTATGTTTAATGCACATACTACTTAATTTAGTGTTACTTTCTAGGAACATCATTATAGTAATAACGAGCAGTTTACCTTTATTCACACAGTGAAAATACTATACCTTAATTGTTATCTATGTTTTATAGTGTTAATATGGTTTCAATATAGTCACACGTTGATACTATAATGACTATTATGGTCATATAGTAGTACTATTATAGTCATAAGGTATGTCTATGATAAACTTATCCTGTGTTTATAACGTAATCTTTTTATATGGCCTAGTCTATAGATAATTGTTTCTTCAGAGATGCATTTGTAGGTATCTAGCTAGAAGTATCTATCATGGTAAGATCGAAAAAGGTGAGAAAAAGCGTGACCGGGAAAAGAAAGTTTTCGGAGATTAGACATGCCCTCCTTTTTTCGCTCACCCGCGGCCAGAAAAACATCAACGAACTTGCTGATGCTGCGGGTGTCAATTGGCGCACAACACGTAACCACCTAATCTATCTCATTGGAATGGGCTATGTTCGTGAAGTAATAAACACACCACAGGTCCGCATATTCGAAATCACTCAGTTTGGAATGGAGGCATTAGCAAGAAAATGGAAGTAGTAAAGCATAGACATAACATTGGCGTTGCAGTAACTCTAGTACTTATGCTTAGCTTCTTTGTGATGAGCACATCGCCACAGATAACTGGTTTTGCAACATACTTAGATTCAAATTCTTACGAAGAAACACTTGATTTAGACTTAGCTGAGTCACAGATTGTAACTTGGACACCAGAACAAGAATTCTTAGGGATATCTTCAGTAAAGATATCTGGTTCAATCTCTGAAGAAACAACAGCTCAAGTTTACTTAGTTGATGGAGATATTGAGTATTTAGTATTTGATACGGAGATTGAAGAAGACGTAGCAGGATTCCAAATAACTGGAAATGCTGTTGCAGATACTGCATCATTCTCAATACCTGAAGAACAAGCTGATATAACTGAGCATAGCCCAGCTGAACTTGAAGATATTTCTGAAGCAGAGATTTCACCTATCTCTGAAAGCGAAGATTCCAACGAGAGTTCTGAGGCGGTAGACTCTATCGTCCAAGAGGAGACTGACTCGGAAACTCTCATTGAAGAAGAGCAACCTTATGAAACTCCTGCAGAGGAGACCTCAGCCGAACCTACTATTGAAGAACCAACACAAGAAGAAACTGTTGAGGAACAGCAAGAAGATGAAACTAAAGAGCTACAAGAAGAAACTACTTCCCCCGAACAAGAACAAATAGAAAGTATCACCTTTGAGCACCAGTGTGTAGAAACTTGCGATGTTAGCTTAGATGCTAAAGAGTATGTGCTTAAGGTAGTAGTTAGCTCTGGCGATATTAAGATTGATTCAATCACATACACAATAAAACCGATTGAAATGGAAGATGTTACTGCGGAGATCAATGATACGGAAGAGGTAAATGAAACCCAAGCTAATGAAACTATTATCCTGGAAGATAGAACTGAAGAGACAATTCAGATTGATCAAGTAGTTATCAACCAGCCAGCCAAGTGGAAGAAAATAATTACTCTTGCAGAGCCAACAGCTAATGTTGAAATTACAGTTCCCGCTGAAGCAAAGAACTTGAGATTAATTGGCAAAGATGGATTTACAATCAAGAGTGCAAGAATCATTGAAGACTCTGAAGATGTGGAAGTTGAACCTGTATTTGGACTTGCAAGTAATGAGTCTAAGTCTAATGACTCAGTTGAATCTACTGAAGCACCGATACAAGAACAAACTCCAGCGGAACAGCAAGAAGCCAAAGATATTCGAATACTCATTGAAGAAGAGATAGCTAAAGTTGAGATCCAGTACGAGACAGAAGGTCCAACTGCCCAAGAAACAGAAATTGTTTCAGGAAAGAAGCAAATTACTGTGGCTTCAGAAATCCATTATGAAAATGTACTTTCATTCACAAGTATACCAAATACACCTGCTGAAGCAATTACATTTTACTGGTATGAGGAAATTGAAGTTCTTAATGAAGAAACTACTGAGATTGAAATTATTATTGAGAAGAGAGATGCAACTTACGATGAGCTTGTGGATCTGACTTATTATGATAGTGATGAAGATGGATTAGTTGACTATGTTGAATGGATAGTACCACATCTTTCAAACCAGACCTTTGAGATTCAGATTACTGTTTTGAATGTGCAGTCTTATCCAATGGTTGGTGGCAATTGGACAGTTATGTTTGAAACTGTTGGCCAAGCTAACTTAACAATTTCAACTGTAGATGGAACAACTTGGTCAGATGTTGATGAAAATGCATCAGAATATGATTTGAAATTGCTTGAAGTCTTGTGTGGAAATGAAACTCAGAATTATACTTGGACAAATGAATCAAAAGTCTTTATTCCAAATTATACTTGTAATGAAACTGGATATGAAACATCCAAAGTTCTGACAGAAGGTGGACACTACATTGAGTTTGACTTTGGTGGTTTTACAGCTAGAGCGCAAAATGCAGCTTCAGATTGTCACGTAACAACTTCAGAAACTATGCTTGCAGATGTAACTTGCCCAGCAGGATTTAATGTAACGAGCACGGGTTCTCTAGAAACTGATGGATTTAATATTACTGTAACTGCAGGTGGTTTGCATATTGAAGCAGGTGGAGACCTAAATATAACTGCTGGCTCAAACTTATCTATTGCAGATGATGTTCATATTAATGGGACGCTAAATGCATCAGTTACTTCAGCAGATTTAAGTTTTGGTTCTCTAACAATCAACGCAGGTGGAATTTATGAAGCAACCAATGGAACAACGGAGATAATTATTACTGGAAATAACTTTTATTTAAATATTGGAGGAACCTTAAATCATAATTCTGGAACCTTCAAGTTTACAGGTGATGGAGGATATTTCCAGCCAGGAACTTCAACAGGTGCTCAATATCAATTTAATGATGTTATAGTTGAGATGACTGCTGATAATGATTTGGTTAGCGTTTCAAATGGACACTACTTGTATCTTGCAGGGAATTTAACTATTGTAGAAGGTAAATTAAATAGGTATCATGATGGAGCAGATACATTGACAGTAGATGGTGATGTTGTGATTGAAGATGGTGGAATCCTTGATTGGATTACTGCTAATGCTAATAATGAGCCAGCAACGTTTGGTTCTCTAACAATTAACGATGGTGGAACTTATACTGCTACAAATGGAACAACAACAGTCACAAACAACATAACCTCAAATGGAGATCTTGTGTTTAATGATGGAATAATTAATGTAACTTATTTAATTCTAAATACAACAAGTACATTAGATAGCAACCTGACTGTAGAAGGAAACTTGAAGATCGATACTGATGGTGATTTGACAACAAATAACCAGACAATAAATGTAACTCAAGACATTAGTGTTTATGGTATATTTAACGCTTCAGACGATACTGTAGATCAATGGATCGGTAGTTTTAGTGTGGGGAGTGGTGCGCAGTATACTTCAACAACAGGAACTTTGCATGTTTATTGTACAAATGGTTGTACAAGTGGTTATTTCTATGGGAATTTTTATCATAATAATGGAACTGTAATTCTTGAAACTACCTGTTCTGCTAGTCCGTGGAATTGGTTATTTGGACTTGGTGATCCACACTTTTACAACTTAGTACTTAATTATAGTTGCTCAGAGCAAATAAATACAAAAATTGGTACTGTCTATGTAGATAATGATTTTACAGTTATAGATGGTGATTTACGTACTTATGCGGGCGATATTAATGTAAAGAATGCCCATATTTTCGACGAGGTAACATTACTAGCGTATGATTTAATCGTAAATGAGAACCTTACTGTTTATTCGGGAGGTATTATACAGCGTGGATCTACAGATACGAGAGTAGGAGTACTTGTTAATCAAACCGCTACGATAAATGGAACTTTAACACATAATCTTGACGTTACAACGTATTCTGAATTTGGAGAATTAATAATAAATGATGGCGCAGTTTTCGGTCCTGCAAGTGTAACTAACATAACAAAAGGCAACCTAACAATAAATGGAACTTACAATGAAGAATTGCACCAGCTTTATGTAAATGAAACAATCATATTGGGTACTGGATTGAATCTGACAGTGGGTATTGATGAATTGAATATGACTGTAGGCAGTAGCTTGACTTTCGCAAATACTACTGGAGCAGGATTTACTGGAACTGGAATCCTGAATGTTATGGGATCCTCTAATTATACTGGTCTCGATAATACTGTTTTGAATTTAAATAGTAGCAAGAATATCACAATTCCACATGATTCATCATTAACATCGGTTCTTGATGAGCGAAGTATAAGTATTTGGTTTAAAACACTACATGATAATTCATCACATGTTTTATTTCAAGATTCAGCAGAAGATATTACAAGTAATGTATTTAATGCGATTTGGTTAAATGAGAATGGTTTTATTTATTCACGTTATTCTGCTTCATCAACCGTTGATTTCGACTCTGAACTTGGCGGGTTTAATGATGGTGCATGGCATAATTTAATTGTTACGTTTGATTTAAATGCAGGTAGACATAGTTATTATGTTGATACTGTTCTTACGGGATATGCTAATATGAATGGCAATATTAATTTTGAAACAGATCCTTACGACATTTTAATTGGAGCGATTCACAAATCGAGTAGTTATATTGATTTTAATGGTTCAATTGGTTCTGTTGCAATTTGGAACCGCTCGTTAAATCAATCTGAAATTATTGAACTACAATATAATAATCATACTACTCTTTCTAGTTCAGAGTTGGATGGGCTTGTTTCTTGGTGGGAATTCAATGAAAGTTCTGGAACTGATGTGTATGATTCACAAGGAAGTAATGATGGAATTGCAACAGATTCAGATATATGGGATACGGAAGAAGTAGAAGGTGTTCTTTTTACGGAAATTAGTGGTGGAACAGCACAGTGGCAGATTAATACTAGTGATATTACAACAACAATTAATTATTCTTTATTGAGCTATGGAAATAATACGGGTGAAGAGCTGAGAGTATATAATTCTCCAGATTTAGGGAATAATCATGGCGCATTTATTTTCATTTCAGTGCTAGATACTTGTAGTATGAATGGCACAATAAACTTACTTGCACCATTGTCTTGTTCACATTTAGAAATTCCAGATGGTGTGCTTTTGGATACAAACAACTATGCAATAAATGCAACACATACTACTTCGATATATGGAACTTTGAATGCTAGTGGAGATACCGTTAACCATACATTTGGTAGATTATGGATAACTTCAATTGGAAGATACGAAGCAACAAGTAGCTATACAAATGTCTATGGATCACCTGGATTGACCTATTCTCCAAATCCAAGAACTTTTGATTTAGATGATGGTGGACGGTTCATACATGGAAATGGAACTGTTTATTTGAAGGGTTATTTTGGTAATGATCGGTGGACAGGAGGACCTACATATTTTGGTTGCTACATTGCAGGAAATTTTGATGCAGATAATGCTTTGTATAATTATGATCATAATTGTGGTGTTGGTCCAATGACAATTTATGATAATTACTTTTTTGTGGAGAATACTCTATTTCTTAATGTAGGCATGAATCAAAATGCAGATGGTGGCGTAAGTTATGTATTTGGAACAGATACAACAGCAGGACAGGTTACGGGTGCCGGTGGATTTACGGGAAGTGCTACTGCTGGACGTTATATAAATATCAGCGCAAGAAATAATTCATTACCTACCGTCATATCTGGGGGTGCTCTTCATAGTATTACGCGTAAAGGTTATGCAGGTGATGAAGTATATCTTAGTGGTTTGAATATTACGAGTATTATTGATTCCTCTGCTAATAATAATGCAGATGGAACTATCATATATGTTGCAGGTCCAGTTTACTTTTCTGACCTAATTTTAAATATGTCTCTTTTATTTACAGGTGATACGCGTGGATTTGTTCAGGAAGGAACCACCTGGATTATGAAAGGTCCACGCGGAATGTTAAATGCAACAGACCTTGATGTTAATGGAACGTTAGTTATTGATTCAGGTGCAACTCTAAATGCAACAACCATTAATGTTAATGGCACTATGAATGTATCTTCGCGTGGAGCAGTTTACTTTGAAGATTCTGATTTAGCAGGATTTACTGGAGACGGAACTCTAAATGTTATTGGTAATGCTATTGCTTATGCAAATATCTCTAGTGCGGGAGATAATAATTGGACGATCGATGCAGACACATTAACTGTAAATCCATTTAATTGGTCTGTTATTGACCATGGAAACAACACTGGAGATGATTACATTTATTTATATGATTCTGTAGATGCTGGAAACAACACTGGTTTCTTTTTTACGACGGTAGACCCGGCAGATGCATGTACCTTCACAACTTCTGGAACTTTAACTGAAGATCTTAATTGCTCAACATTAACTGTTAATGTTGGCATTGTTGTTGACACAAATAATTATTCTATAACTACAACTGGTGCGGTGAGTATATATGGAAGTATTAACTCAACAGGCGATACTGCAACACAATCATTTAATACGCTAACAATCCAGGGTGGTGGAAGCTACGAGGCTACAAGCGGAGCAACAACAATTGCCGGAAACTTTTGGAATTATAATACATTTACACACAATAATGGAACGGTAGTATTTGATTCAAGTGCAGGTAGCGCAGCATTAATTGGTGATTTTACTGGAAGTAGTGCTTTTTACAATATAAATGGTTCAGGTTCAAGTTATAGTATGATTAATGCGTATGCTGATACAGATATTGAACATGATTTATTAGACGGAACCTCAACAAATGGAGTTGCATTTGCACTTGTGCAAGACGGACCAATTGTTACGTTCGGAACAGATGATTATGCTTCGATTATTGATGTAGCTTATTTTAGAGGTGACGAATCAGCAACAGATCAATATGTTTATGGAGCAAATGAATCTTATCCAGCAAAATTATATCCGACTCAAGTATTGGATTTCTTAATAAATTCTGCTGGATATATGCCTGCAAATGCTCATATAAAATGGGTAGATGTACAAAAAGATATAACAACGCCAGGAATAACTAAAACAATCACTCTTGATGGAAACGTTTCATTCCAGAACATAATCGTTTCAGCAAGTGATACACTAAATACAAGTGGATATATTCTAAATGCAACTGGATATAATGTAACTTATAATGGAAATGCATCAGCGCTGAATGGAACAATTATCGCAGATGTTTTGAATGTAACTGAACGCATGAGTGTAACTGCAGGACAGACAATTGATTTGAAAAACGTATCAAGCGTTTCTCATGGTTCTTTAACAATCAACTCAGGTGGAACTTATGAAGCAACCAATGGAACAACTTTTATGGGCGGAATTGATATCGGTACAGAATTATTCCGTATTTATGATGGTGGAACATTTATTCACAATGATGGAAGAGTTGAGACACTTATTGATTATGGAGAAACAGCTAAATTTTATGTTAATAATGCAACATTTTATGATTTATATTCCACACATATTGGTGGTGGAGCAGGTTATTTATTCATATATAGTCCAATCAATATTATAAATACTTTTACGCTTGAGAGACCAATAACTTTAGAAGCAACCAATTATGATGTAATTTTAACTCTTGGAAATGCATCACAATCAGGAACACTAATTGCAGATACTCAGGCAATTAGTTCCCAAAATTTAGATATGCATTCCATATACATAGAAGGTGCTTCTGAAACATATCTAGCAAATATTACAAGTACTGCTAATAATTACTGGGGTGTAGCGGGTACGGGTAATCCAATACATTTCAAATGGGTTGATTGGAATGGACCAATTACTACAGATAGTACAGATATAATTATTCAGCTTGATGGAAATTGTTCCTTCCAGAACATAATAGTTTCAGCAGGAGATACATTAAACACAAATGGATACTTACTAAACGCAACTGGCTATAATGTAACAAATAACAACAATGTAACTACTTACAATGGAACAATTATCGCAGATGTTCTAAACGTAACTGGTGCGTTAAATATTACTTCAGGTCAGACGCTTAACCTTAGCCAGACTACTGCACCCCATCACAATAGTTTGAATGTATTTTCAGATGCTATATATCACACTACAAATGAAACTTTGACTGTAATTAATAATGCAACATCAAATGGAGATATAATATTTAATAATGGAACAATTTCATTAGATACATTGTTTATTAATTCAATAGCGACTTTTGACAGTAACTTTACTGTAACTGGTGACTTGCAAGTTAGCGCGGGCGGATACATATACACAAATGACAAAGTAGTTTCAGTATCTAGTGTCTTAGGAATTAATGGAACATTTAATGCAACTGATTTTGAGAATCATACTTATGCTAGAGTGAGAATCGACGACAGTGGAACTTTCTTAGCAACAAATCAGACTACCTGGATTACTGGGGACTTAAATAATTCTGGAACATTTACACATAGTTCTGGAGTTTTGAATATGACTGGAACTGGAACTTTATCTGGCCTAAATAGTAGCAGTGCGGTTAATTATTTGATTATTGATACTTCTGCACACATAACAAGTAGTGAATTAGATGTAGTTTATGGACCTGATGTTTATGGAATTCTGAATGCTAGTGCAGGCACATACAATATGACTTTTGAGCTGCTTAATATTACATCTACAGGTACATATCATGCAACACCTGGAACTACAACAATAACGAGTGTAGGTGCAAATAATTATTCTCTGATTAAGACCGGTACTTTGTTACCTAATAATGGAACAATTAAGCTAAATGCATCAGATGTGCTAAATCTATCTTCTAGTTTATCTGGCGAGCTATATAGTCTTGAGCTAGATAATGGTGATATAGTTAACTTAGAAAGCAACTTTAATGTTGTAGGTGATTTAATTGTCAAGTCAGGCACAACGTTAGAGCTAACTGATGATAATGATTACAATTTGACTGTTCAAGAGACATTCATATTAAATGGAAGCTTTGATGGTCATGATAGTTACCCTCGTTTCGGAGGCTTCTGGATCCAAGACAGTGGAACATATGATTTAACTTCCGAAGAGCTTACTTTAACTGGAACTAATCATGAATTGAGGAATGATCGTTCTGATGGTTGCACTATTTTAGATGTGTCTGATGAGTACTGTCATGTTTTGAACGTAACTTCCAGTGCAAACATAGATGTGTATGGAGAGTGGACTACACATATTTTTAGTTGTGGCGGAACTAATTTTGGTTGGTTCAAGACAGTTGTTGATGGTAATTTAACTTTTAGAGCGAGTTCTAAATTGAGTTTTTCAGATAGAACTGAGACACAAGGTAGTTGCAATTATGATTCTGGATTTGTTGGAACTGGAACAATTAATGTATTGGGTACTTTTGGAAGTGAGCCGATAGTGGAAGGAATTAATACTTTGGGCGGTAATGATCGTAACTGGAACATTAACACATCTGCTATGAATGTATCTATGAATTATGCAGATGTATCTTATGGTAACAATACTGGAGATAATGTTATTTTTGTAAGAAATGGTATTGATTCGGGCAATAATGTACTTCCAAGTATGTGGTTATTTGAGATTCCATCTGGAACCTGTCGTATAAATGTAACTATGACTTTGGGAAGTAATTTGGAATGTAGTAAGGTTCTGATTGAAGATGGTTATGAATTAGATACAAATGGTTACACTATTACAAGTGCTAATTATACAATAGTTAATGGAACGTTATATGGTTCAACTGCCGATCAACATCTAACTTTCTTGAAGGTCAATGAGCAGGGACATTATAATACAACAACTGGAACTACACATCTAACTGCTGGTGGAGTGATCGATGGTAACTTGACTTTTGAGGGCGGATCAATAAATGGAACTTTGTTAGTAAATGGAACGCGTAACATGTGGAGCAATGTGTCTTTCAGTGGTGGAGATTTTATACCAAATCATGAAGTAGATTCTAGTGCAGAAGATCCGATATTTTACAATTTAAGAATACCATATACTTCTGCATTTAATGCAAATACTTCTACCGTTATTGTGAAACATAATTTCACAAATTCGGGCGGAATTATCGGAGATTCAGCTGCAGAGTTAAATGGAACTGAATACATTTACTTTGACACAATTTCTGCGATGGAAAGTAATTTATTTACTTTTGAAGCATGGGTAAATCCAGCTGGAGCTGGTGACCGAACTATCTTTTCGTATCATGATTATATGCCAACTCAAGATGGTTTCATGTTACAAATTCAAGATAATAATACGATATTATTCGAAGCACCACTACTTACACCGACTTCTGTTGAGAGCACCGCTATACTCAATAATAATTCTTATACACATGTAGCTGTTGTTCATAAATCAGATACAGTTGAAATATATCTTAATGGTGAGTTAGATACGTCTGCGAGTGTTTCTGGATCTGTTACGGTTTCAGATAATGTGCAAAATGCAATTGGAGCGAATATTCAGTTTGGAGCTGAAGATCCATCAATTTCCGAACCATTTATTGGAGTGATTGATGAAGTAAAATACTGGACTACTGCACTTGAAGAGCACGAAGTTAGAGCAAATATGTTCAAAGAAGTTTCTTCAGCAGATACTAACTATGCTTCTCTGATTGTATACACTAAACTTGATGATTATTTGGCTTCTTCATTTAATTTAGATAAGGGTGGAACTCCATGTACAATAAAAGACTACAATGGTACTGTTATTGGGTCGGATGATAATGCTACAACTACTGGCTGGGTTAGTCGCGGTAATTGGAGTTATGATACATCAACCATGAACTTTACTGGAGAAGGAGTTGTTAGTTACATTGATAATGTTACTTTCTATAATTTAGCTGTAGGACATACTGTTAGTGAGACTTCTGTATTTAATAGTACTACAACGAACGACAACATCTATGTCTTGAATAATTTATATACAGATGTTGGAATAGCACAGTTTGAAGACATGAATGTTTCAGTTGATATTTATGCAGGAACTGGATCAATTGTCGGAAATAATTTGCAAGCAAATGGATCTATTACTGATGCTGGAGCAACATTCCAAAATGTGGTAAATGTCACGTACACTAATTTATCAAATTCAATTGCGTCAAGCACGTATGATCGATTAATTTTGTATGGAGTAAATAAGCTCGTTGGAAGTATTGTTGCTAATACTGAGATCCAGATAAAAGATAATCAATCGCTGTATACAAATTTCTATGATATAAATACATCAAAGATCTTGATTGGTAATGATTCGCAATTTAATGTGTCAAGAGCATCTAGAGTTAGTTTTAATTCAACATTCGGCTTATCTGGCAGTGCGGGAGAGCTAAATGCTCAAGGAGCGGCATACCAAAAATTATCTGGAGCATATTTTGATGGTGTTGATGATCACATAAATGTAACTGAAAGTGATGGCTTGGATATATTAGCTAATAACTTGAGTATTTCGCTATGGGTAAATACTAACAAAACGGGCACTGTGGCTTTGTTATCTAAAGGTATGCCAAGTGGAAGTACTGTTGCTGGTTACGAAGTATCTTTAACTCATGCACCAACGCAGTATGCACTTATGCGAGTATATGATGGAGGTTCTTTGAAACAGTACTATATTGATGTAGGAGATGATCTTAATGACAGTCTCTGGCATAATGTTGTCTATATACTTAATACAACTGCTACAGCAACAAATGTGCATGTTTATGTAGATGGTACATATAAAGGAGTAGATAGTACTGCCATGCTAAGTTCAGTTGATAATTCTGATGCACTTCAGATGGGACTAGTTCAGGTAGATGGTGGATCTGATTCATATTTAGCAGGCATGTTAGATGACGTACGTATATTTAATCGAACATTGCTTGCTAATGAAGTAACAAGTATATATGGATTAAATGCAGTAACAGATGGACTTGTTGTACAATATGAGTTTGAAAATGCACATGCTTGGAGTGGTTCTGCAAATGAAGTTAGAGATAGTTCTGGAAATGAACATAATGGAACTGCGCTAAATGGTGCAGAAAGTAGCCAAGCAATAATTAGTGCAAAAACTTTAGGAGAAAATTATTGGAACTTCACTGCAGATACAGTACTTACTGCTAACTTTTCAAAGATCGAAGGATATTCATCTGCAGGAATAGATAACTATACAGTCTTTGGAGTTTGGTTAAATAATGTCAGTGGAACTGCATGGTCTTTAGATGCAGGTGAGATTGTAAATGATAGTGTTTCAGTACTTAACTTCGGCAGAATTAAAATATCTGATGCAAATATTGGGCTGGATATCAATGATAACATATCGACGTTGATAGACATAACTATTGATGATAATATGAAGACATATAATCTTGATACTAGTGGAGCAAGCAGTGGAAGTATTGAGTTTATTAATTCCTCATTTAATATTACTGCCGGCAATAATTTTGAGACAGACGTTATCTCCTTGAATCATAATGATGTGTTGAATAATTATTACATACAAGTATGGTCTGAGCACGTTCTATCTTTGAGTACGTTGGCAAACAAGTATAATTTAGAAGATAATGTATATGTTGCAGATAATACTTTCTATTCTGATCAGGACGCTACAGTACATAGTTTAGAGTTAGAACAAGATAACGATAATGTCGAGTTTTATATTAAAAGTGACTCTGTGTTGAACATACTTAATGGATCCTTTACTTATGATACAGAAGATTTACTGATTGAAGATGGTTCGTATCTGAATAAGAATTGGTACTTGGATATATATGTAAATGAGTCTGGAAGTCCTGCAGGATATACAAATATAACTGTTAATGATACAAATGGAAATCACATATTCAATGGTACAACTGATGTTAATGGATATATACAAGCAAATCTTACTGAATATAGATTAACTAATTCAGCTAAGATTTTAACTTATTATTCTAACTACTCAATCTTAGCAGAATCGAATTATTCTACTGACTTGCATCGGAGTGCAATTGTGAATATGTCAGATAATCAAATAGTTTATATTGGCTTGCAAGATTATCAAGTACCTGCAATATCAATAATACAACCTGTAAACGGAACATATATGAAGAAGTCAGGAAGTAGGATTTTACTAAAAGCAGATATTAATGATACGGTGGACATTAAATATGTAAACTATACATTAGTTAACTCAACGAATGATGACATTTTGAATAGCAGTGTTGACCTTTCTGCTTCTACTGTTACAGATTACTATTTGGAGATTGAGTGGGAAAATGGTGATTGGTCTGAATTAGATGGTAACTATACATTAAACATAACTGTGTATGATAATTTTGATAATCGTAATGAAAATGTTACTGAGTTTTATGTTGATAATACGAATCCCGTGATTAGTACGCAAGGGTCTTCAGTTTCTCCAATAAAGCTAGCAGTTAATTCTAATATTACCATCACTGCAAATGTAACTGAGAATAACACCCTCGCAGTTTGGGCAAATATAACTTATTCAAATGGGGAGAGTGAGTATATAAATCTTACACAGCAAGCTGATCCAACTATTTTTAATATAACTTACCAAGCAAAAGCTGTTGGAACGTATGATACTGTTTATCTTCATGCAGAAGATCGCGCAGGAAATCTTGATGGACCAACGCCATTATCAACATTTAGTACATATATGTTAGCGCATATTCCAGAAACTTTTGATGTAGATCTGTCTGAGACTTCTACGTTCGAATTAGGATCGCTAGTATCGATTCATACTAATGTAACTGATCCACTTAACTTTACGGATGTAGATGTTTGTTTGGTTAATGTTACAAATAAAGAAGGATATGTACTTGTTTCTGAAGCTAATATGACCACAGATACATCAGATGTTGACGCAGGTATTGTTGTGTATGAATATAATTTATCTGCGATTCCATATAATGTAACTTCGATTGGTGACTGGCAGATTGATGTTTTCTGTAATACTTCAAATAGTTATAATTCAACTAATACAACAAATATCACTGCTGTATATACACAGTACCCTGCATTTGATGCAGCAGGAGCAAACCTTGCTGACTTTGGAATAGATGTAGCTACAGAGATCTATGCGAATATTACAGGTATTATTAATGAAACTGATTCTTCTGTTACTGTAAATGTAAGTTGGCCAAATGGTAATCTTTCGACACATAATATGACTTTAGCTAATTATGGTGTTTCATCAAATAAGTGGAATGTTACCTTCAATGGAAGTAATGAATACAATGTACTGGGTGGATATAATGCAACAATATATGTAACTGACTATAATGGTAACAAAAATGCAACAAATATAACTTTCGAAGTTTATGAAACAACAACAGTTAATCTTACTCTTACACCGTCCAACTTAGTTGTATCTACGATAAATGCATCTTCTGGATATGAGTATAATCTAACTGCTGTTTTCAATAATACTGGTAATGCAACAGCTCTATCTGTAGCAATAGATTCTCTTGGTTCTTCTGTACCTGATGGTTGGACATTTGAACCGCAAGATGGTACGGTTTTATGTGAGAATCTAAGGGGTGATAATAATGTACGAGTTGGAGAGAATTGTACAAAAATATATACTGTATCGATTCCTGCTAATGAGGTTTCAGGAGAGCACGACTTTACTTTTTACTCCTCATATAATGATTTGAATGGAGCTCCAGCAAATCCGACCGAGATTGCATATGTTACTATTTCATCAAATCCAATATTATTGTTGAATGAAACCGAAGTTAATGGTACCGTACATCATAATGTACATCGTGAGTTGAATAATAATATCTTACTTACTTCTGCAGGTAATGATTATATTGAGAATATCACTTTCTTGAATCAGTCAGGAGTATTAAATAATTCGTGGATAAACTTCTCATATTCCATAGATAGAAATGCCACACCAATTTCTCAGCTGATTAGCAATTCAACAACTGAAATATACATAAATGCTTCGATTCCAGTTGGGTACCCTGCAGGAAACTATTCAGGTACTTATTTAATTAATGCTTCAAATACAACCTGTCTGTCTGGATATGATGAGCGTTGCTATGCAACATTTGATCTAAATATAGAGGTCCCGGAAAATCGTAGTTGGGAGTCACCATTAGAAGTTAATACTACTGTTTATGATAATACGAGTGGAAACATAACTGCCTTCAACATAACAAATTTCGGTAATATTAATATGACTTGGGTAATTACGGATTTAGCAGGTAATGCTTCTAGTTTAATTACGTTGTATAACACAAGCACAACCGTTGACAAAGAATATTTCGGAACAAATAATTATACACATACTATACATGGTGATTATGCCGTGCCTTTAACTCAGCAACCAGGTATTTATGAGTATATATTACAGATCACTAATGGCAGTCTTAATCCTGGAGAGATTAATACCACCTTAAACCTAATTGTATTAGATAATGTAGTACCAATAATTGTATCTACTTCGCTTTCAACTTCCGATAATGAGAATCGTACAGACTTTAATCAATCTATGCAAATAGAAGGCGCTGTTACTGATAACATTAATCTATCTGAAATGTGGGCTCTTGTTGAGACACCAAATGGAAGTAATTATACTGTGTACTTAACAGAAAGTCCAATATGGATACCCGATTTAACTATTGGTTTATTTAATAGTACAGATAATAATGGGTCATTAATTTTAATTGAAAATGAATATATTGATACCTCTGACCCCGAAATCATCTGGCACTTTAACAATTCTGCTGGAGAAAATACTGAAGATGCATCAGATAATGATTATCTAGCAACAGTTAATGGCGCAACTTTTGCTACAGGTAAATTTAATCAATCTTTGAGCTTTGATGGAACTAATGATTATGTAAATTCATCGGATTTGTCTTTATCTACAGATGATAGAACTATTGCTTTATGGGTAAAGATGAATGATAAGTCACAAGGTGTTTCAATTATTTCCAAGTATTTGGATTTTGAGATTAATCAAACTTCATCACTTAGTTGGAGCGCAACAGTATATGATGGTGCGGGTGCTTCAACAAGTGTAACTGCACCAAATGGATATGAAAATAATGTCTGGCATCATATTGTACTAACTGCAGATGCGGATAATAATATTGAGTTGTATATTGATGGAACTTCCAGAGATACTGATACATATACTAACTGGTATGGAGTTAGTAGTCCAATTGAAGTTGGTAGGTCACCGAGTGGCAGTGGATACTTTAATGGATCTGTTGATGAGGTACTTATCTTTGAGCGAATACTTACTGCAGATGAAATCCATCAATTATCGGGAGATTACACGCAAGAAGGTAACTATACAACAATTATGTACAATGCATCATCTAAAACTTTCTGGAGTAATGTTTACTGGTCTGGAGAGTTGCCCGAAGGTACTAATCTAACTGTGCAATTCCAAACATCAGATAATGATACTGATTGGTCAGAGTGGAGCTCAGAATTTAATGATTCAGGTTCAGACCTAACATCTATTGGAAATGCTACTGTAATTAAAGCAAAGATCAATCTTTACACAAATGATACTCATTATACACCAACATTAGATGTATTTAATGTAACTTATGGTAGTGGTTATGTATATCGTGGAAACTACACACCAATTCAAGCAGGTACGCATAATGTTACTGTTTATGCAAATGATTCAAGCAATAATATTGCATCACAATATGCTGGCTACTTCGAAACCTTAACAAATACAACAGCAGTGATTACTGTTGTATTGAATGATACGACTTATGTAATTGATTCATATGGTAATGTTACTGTGACTACAAATAATACAGGTAATGCAACAATGTATGGCGCAGAGTTGCAAGTTTATGCTGATTCGGGAGTTACAGTAAGTGGTAATAATAGTTATGCTTGTGGGGATGTAATTATAAACACAAGTTGTTCCTCAACATTTGAGTTGTACCTTTCACCTCAATTAATTGATTTGGCTACGTATTTTGTGTACGCTGATGTAAATTGGACAGACGCAGATGGAACTTTAGCAAGTGAAACTGCATCAGATTCATTTGAAGCAACAGCACCTACTGATGCGTGGATTCATGTAATTCCAACAGAGATAAGTGATTCAGTTGATCATGGATACAGTGGAACACCTGCAGAGTTTAACTTATCTGTGACTGGTGGAGAGTCTGCATATGTGGAAGATATTCTCTTCGATATAAAAGATGTAAATTCTGATTGGATAAATTTTTCAGAAACAACTGCATTTACTATGTTAGCTGGCACAAACAAAACAATTCATGTAACTTTGGGTATTCCATCCGGTACTGCAGCAGGAGATTATGTTGCAAATATTACTGCATATGGTAGTGGGTGCGTTGATGATCTGACACACTGCAATACTACAGTGATATATAATATTACAGTAAAAGAAGAAAATAATAATTGGAATGTTTCTCCATTAGGAGTTAATATTTCAGAAGCAGCAACGGGAAGCCAGTCTTATTATCCAATAAATTTAACTAATGATGGAAATGTTTTATTGCAATTACAATTAACAACGGGTTCACATTCTCTGACTTGTTTTGATCCATATGATCAAGATGAATATTGTGATGGAGCTGATTGTGTCTGTAATTACCTCCCACGAATTGTTGATGTAAATCAGACTGGATCAAATACTGTAAAGTATCTTAATATAACAAAGCAGAATTCAACAGTAGTTTATCTAAAATATCAAACAATGTACGTTGGTCAGCATACGTTTAGCTTATTTGCGGAAAATCTCGTTAATACAACAATTCAAACAATTCCCATTAACATAACTTCACTTGGTCCACCACCAGACATTGAAAATGTAACTGCAGTTCCAAGTATACATGATGTTAATGGTACTTTTAATGCAAATCCCTATGTTAATTTAACTGCTAATGTAACACAAGACGGGTCATTTGGTATCACAAATGCAGGTGTTAATTTGACTTTACCTAGTGCGGAGATTATTGAGTTGTATTTTGAGTCTCCAGGTGGTGTTTACAATGAGGGAATTTGGGTTACTAATTATACTGAGCTTAATGATGAAGGTACTTACATTGTAACTGTTTGGGCTATTAATGACAATGGTGCTACTTCAACAAACACAACTACGTTCTTCGTAGCTAACAAAACAACAATTGATCTTAATGTAACTCCATCTGAAACTAGTTTGAATGGTGTTGATCAAGATTCAAGTGAAACTTTTGAAGTTAACTTGACTGTTAATAATACAGGTAATGGTACTTCATCAAACACAATTAATATATATGCACCAACCGGATTTACTTCATCTCCAACAGCCATATCAGCATTTACACTTAATAGAAGCCAATCATCCATTAGACATGTCAATATAACTGCTGCTGCCGGTTTACAGAGTGGTTTTTATGGAGTAAACTTTACAAATACTTGGAGTAATCCAGACGGAACAACTAATGAAACTAATGGAACACTTACTATAACTGTTTCAGAAGTTCGTCAATTAGATATTAATGAAAGTAGTTTGAGTATTAATTTATATCCAGATGAATCAGAGGAACATAATTTCACAGTATCTTCAACAGGTACAGCTAGTTTATTATCTATTGATATGGCTTGCGTAGGAGACTGTAGCTACTTTAACTATACTTTTGACCCAACTCAAATTGCTTCTTTGGTTCCAGGATCAAGTGAAACAGTTACACTTAATATTACACCTAAGAATGACACGCTTGCAGCAACATATAACTTGAATTTTACAGCAACAGCCTTCGATAATGTTTTTGATAGCTTACCTACGATAATTATTGTAGAGGAACATAAGAACTGGACAATATCCCCAACAACTTTGACTAGAAGTGTTGGAAACGATACCTCGGGAGTATTTGGTACTGTAACTATTTCTAATACAGGAGATATTGTAGGTACATATAATATTTCATTATTGAATAATTCTGAACTTTTCTTTAATATCTCTGAAGAGTATGCGCAAGTAACCATACAAGCAGGAAGTAGTAGCGAAGTCCCAATTAACTATACTGCTAATGCAACAGGAACATTCAATGCAACATTTTCAGTTGATACAGATGCTACACTTGCACAACAAAATGTATCTCTCTTTGCTACAGTTGTACCGCTAGTTGTAGACCTGATTACACCAACCCAATCAAATGTATCTTTGGTGGATCCCGAAGATACAATTCTTATTTGGGTAAACATTTCAAATGGAACTTCACTAACAACAGATGTTGATTGGTCCGTAGAAATAGATAGTACTTCTACAACAGTTAATTCAAACTCTTTTGATACTTCTGTAGAGTTATGGAAGATTAATTCTTCAGTTCCAGATTTAGTTCCAGGTATAGTTCAGTTAGAAGTTACTGGAGCACATGCGGGAATTTCTGTGTCTGATGTTGAGATATCCTCAATAAATATTACAGATATAACTGTACCAACTATTGGAAATGCTACTTGGCCGTACACAACAAGTGGAAACAATGTGACTATTTCAGCAGATATAGATGATGATTCTGAAGTTAATAATGCTTGGATCGAGATTACCTTAGTTAATGGGTCTCTTAAAAACTATACTATGAGTAATGTGTCTGCATTTAATTGGACAGTTAATGTGACTAATGTAACTGATGTTGGTGATTATGACATAGTTATATTTGCAAATGATAGCTGGGGAAATATCGGTAATGAAACAACTTGGTTTGAAGTTAGAAATGAAACAGCATATACCTTTAGTGGAGTAATTACTGATGTAAAATCTGCAGTATGGAACACAACTTTTGATTTTAGAAAACCCGGAACTTCTTACTCGTTGTATAATTTAAGTACCAACTTTTCTACTGGTGCATATAGTGAGCAAGTTCACCGAAGAATATATGACATATATATTACAACTAACAACAATTCTGTTTTGCTAAGGAATGTCTCCATCTATGAAGATAAGTCAGATACAATTGATATTTATGGATTTAATTCAGTTGACCTGACGCTTAATGATGTCGGATATGGCCCATATAGTAAGTTATACTTTAGTTCTTCATTAGGAACTGATGCTGAAGAGCTTATTATGCGATATGATGAACCTATTGCTGCAAAGAATTTACTTGGTATATATAAGTGTAATTCTTGGAATTATGACGATACTAATCCACTTTGTGATAATTATAACTTTACTCGATATAGTAATACTACGGTTAATCTAACGTCTTGGGTGGTAATTGGTTCTATGGATGAAATTACTGGTCCATATCTGTTGAGCCACTTTATTTGTGGAGATCAAGTTTGTGATGAAGATTATGGTGAAAGTTCTTACACCTGTTCAAGAGATTGTGGTGGAGTTGTATCGGATGATCAACAAGATCTGTTTGACGAAGTCACTGCTGCTGCAAGTAGTGGCGGAGGAGGTGGCGGAGGAGGAGCAAGTATTGGAAGCATAAAGAGCCTATTATCTACTACACAGCAAGAAATTGATACAGATACAGATATTTTGCAAGTTGTATTAACTCCTGGAGAGTCTCGAGTTGTAAAAATTGGTATAAAGAATAATAAGTTTGATGCAGATACTGTTGAACTTTCAATTGATGGTAGTAATATTTTCCCATTTATGGATATATTAGATAAGGAGTTGGAGATTGCTGGAAAAGATATCAATTATACAGATATTAAGTTCTCAACAAGTATTACAACATTAGTTGGAACCTATACGGGTAATTTGATCATAGAGTCTGCAGATAGCAGTAATCGACAGGTACCTGTTGTGCTGACAGTTGTAGACCCCGACATGCCACTTCTGGATGTAGTTGTTACGCCACTTACAAAACGAGTTGCTCCGGGAGATCAGCTCATGTATAAAGTAGAGATCTTAAACATGGGAGAAACAGAGCGAGTAGATATTGTTAATAATCACATAATTCGAGAGATTGAAACTGGTGCTGTAATATTAAAACTTAGTGAAACTATTGCTGTTGATGAACGACTTACATATACAAAAGCTTTCAACATATCTGAATCCACTAGAGAAGGTCAGTATCAAATAGAACTTGTCGCAAAATATGCAGATGGTGAGCGGACAGCGTTAGCATTAGAAACATTTGAGGTAACTTCTGAGCCAATTGTATTTAGTGCAGTAAAGCGTCTATCAAAGAGTTGGATAACTTATATATTAATTGTGTTATTTGTACTTTTGGTTTATTATGGACCGATATTGTACAACTTATGGAAAGCAAGACGTAAGCAACAACAAAGATATGTATTCCCCTTAGATAAGAAGTTTTTACCAAAGAAAGAAGAGAATTCGGTTTCAGTTGGACGTATTGCTGAGACACAAGATCCGTCTTATGTAAACCTGCTCGACCTAAAGGTGCACATGCTTTGTGCAGGAGCAACTGGCGGAGGAAAGTCTGTATCTGCACAGATTGTAGTTGAAGAAGCTTTGAAGAAAGGAGTTGCAGTAATTGTCTTTGATCCAACATTCCAGTGGTCTGGTTTCATCAACAAATCCTCTGATGCAAATATGATGAAGTTATATGACAAGTTTGGAATGAAGCAAGAAGAAGCAGCTGCATTTAATACTAAATTGTATCAAGTTGAAGATCCAGATATGAAGCTCGATATTACTAAGCATATTGTTCCTGGTCAGATAACTGTCTTTGGAATGAATAAACTAACTGCATCTAAGTTAGATGTCTTTGTCAAGAATACAATCAAAGCAGTATTTGATGCTAACCTACCAACCACATCTAAGCTAAAGTTACTATTAGTGTACGATGAAATACATAGAGTACTTCCAAAGTATGGCGGAAGTAAGGCATACTTGTACCTAGAAAAGGGAGTTAGAGAGTTTAGAAAATGGGGTGTTGGAATGGTTATGATCTCTCAAGTTATCTCTGACTTTAAGGAAGCTATTGCTACAAACATTGGTACTGAGATCCAGATGAGAACAAAATATAAGGGCGATCTGAAGAGAGTTGAAGATAAATATGGTAAAGAGTATTCTGTTGCACTACCGCGTTTGAAGGTTGGTACTGGTATGGTTCAGAATTCCGAGTATAATAAGGGTAGACCTTACTTTGTTGAGTTTAGACCACTTCTACACAGTACGGACAAGGTTACAGATGCACAATATAATGAGATGAAGAAACTAGAGGGCGTGTTATATCAGATCGGAACAAAGTTAGTTGCATTTAAGAAAGCTGGAAAGAAGATCGATGATGTTAAGGTTGAGTTTGATTTAGCTAGAGATAAATTGAAATCAGGAAATACTCGCATGGTAAAATCTTATATTGAATCTATTATTGAGAAGTTGAAGAAAATGCAGTAAAGTGCGTAAATCAATTAGATCTAATGCGTTAGAGCTAAACTTTAAATAAAAGCTTAAGTACTGTATGTCATGGAAGATCAAACTCCGCGTTTTTCCCATCGAACTCTTGTTGGGGTAACTATTCTTGTTTTAGTTGTAGTTGTCTCGTTAAGCTTTTTTGATATTGGACCAAGTAGCATTACTGGTTATTCTATCTCTCAGCAATGGGAGCTTGAAGCTGAAGAAGCAAGAGCTATTACTTGGCCTACTTCAGAGAGACCTGTAAATGATAAAGTTTTTACATATGATATTACTGATGATGGAAACATTAATTTACTCGAAAGAACAACTATGCCTGGAACTGTTGTTTTGAATTTTGATAATATTGGTACTAATCGAGATAAAGTCCTTGTTGGTTCTTACATGATCATTAGAAGAAATGGCGCGCCAGTTAATATGGGTTTTACTATTATGCAAGGCCGTACTATGTACACGGGGTCAAAAATAGATGATGTTGGTAGATATGAGATTGAGTACCTAGCTAAGTTAGATGATGGAATTACTCGCAAAGGCATAATTGCGTTTGATGTTACTGCATGATTATTTGAAGTTAATTGCATATAGTTGGCTGTTTTTTTCAGTGTACGTTCTATCGCAAATTGGAATGTATCGTATCATTCTTTGCAATAAAGCTTTTAAAAGAATATGTGCACTCCTTAATGATGAAAATGAAAAAGATAATTTTAGGTCTTTTTATGATTATGCTATTATTTGCTACGGCTCATGTAGCAAGTGCAGATGTTTTAATAAATGAAGTTGAACTGAATCCAGATGGACTTGGTGGAGATCAATGGGTTGAATTATATAATGATGGCGAAAGCCCGTTTGATGTAAATGGGTACAAATTGTATCACGACACAGCTTTGGGGGAGATGGAGTTTCATGCATGGACGGTTTCCACCTCAATTGCAGTAGATGGTTATTTAGTTGTACAAAGTGGTAGTTGGGATTTAGATGAAACTGGAGATTATATTAAACTTAAAACAGGTGCTACTGAAGTAGATCATTTTCCGGGATCCGGATCAAAGACAGATATATCCAATGATGGAACAACTTGGCAAAGATATCCAAATGGAAATGACACAAACCAAACAAGTGATTGGAGTTTCCGAGCTAGTACAAAGAGTTCTACAAATGGCGGTTTAACTTGTGATGGAGAGAGACCTGATGATACAAATTGGACAGCTTGTATTGATGGAGAGCAAAGCAGAACAACTCACGTTTGTAACGAAAGTACTGGTGAGTGGTATGAAGTAAATAATACTTATGATGAATGTGAATGGGGAACATGTACAATCAGTGAAACACAAAATAGAAGTTTCTATGAAGATGATAATACCTCACTAACTGAAGTTTCTAATGATTGTACTGGATGGTCTGTGTGTGGAGATGTCGATGGTGGAAGCACTATGGATTACAAGGCACGATGGACAGCTTTAGTTACAGATTCTGAAGATGGTTCAGACACTCCAAGTTATACTTGGAAGTGGTGTGAGTACAGTGAAGATGATTCAAACTGGAATGTTGATATTGGAATATATCCAGGATGGAACTTGTTTTCATTACCTTATTACTTAGTTGATAATGATCCGGAAGCAATTTTCGGAACATATGATGAAGATACTAATAATTATACAATTTGGTCATATAGACCAACTATGGAAGGAGATAACAAGTGGAAGAGTTTCCCTTACACAAATGAGTCTGATCCAACAGCTCTTGTTGATTTAGAACCTCCTTATGCATACTGGATTAATTATGAGATTAGTTCTTCTGCAACAGATGGAAGTTCAGCACCGTTCAAGAATATAGCTCTTGAAGGTACATACGGAACTAAGGACTTACCAAATACATTTACTTTTTATGAAGGATGGAACTTAATTGGTGCATATGGATTAAATACTGTTAGTTTTGGTACTTTGTGGAGTGAGCATGACTATGATGATTCAAGAGTCCAGACACTTGTTGATTGTGATATTGTTGATATTACACACCAAGGTGTAACTTCATATCATACAGAATGTACTCAAAGTAGAAACCGTATTGGTGGATATGGAATGAATGGTTGGTATCAAGTAGTAGTTCCAACATATGGTTACTGGATGTATTTATATGAAAATCAATCATATATCCCATCAATGGTTAGTGATTCGTGGGCATACCAAGGTGATTATAACAACGTAGATGACTTCCCAATATTTAGTCATTAGGAGGGTAGTAGACAGATATGATAGTTAAAAAACTACTTTCTATTTTTATTTTATTTTCTTTACTTGTTCCGATAGCGTTAGCTTCTGATTCAGTACCTAGTTTTCCTTATCGATTATCTGGTGATGTTGTTTCGGGCGGTGAGCCTGTTGATGGTTTTGATTTAATTGTAGAAACAAATGCAGGAACATATGAGTGTGCTATTGAAAATGGTGCATATGGTAAGAACTTTATGTGTTTAGTTAGCGTATCTTGTACAGGTAGCGAAGAAGCTCCGACTTGCCCTGAAGCGATCTTTTATATTAATGATCATAAAGTTGGAAGCACCGAGCAAATTGTTCCAGCAGGAAAGGGAACCTTCGATTTTGATGATGTTTTAGCAGAATACTTAGTCATAGTAGAACCTGAAGAAGAGCAACCAGAACCGCCTGCTGAAGAAGAGCAAGGTGGATCATCTGGTGGCGGAGGAGGTAGTATGCGTGCAGTAGTACCTACTATTGATTATGATTTTAGTGAGTATGATGCAGCAGATTATACGCTTGTTTTAACTACTAATGATGCTAAAACTTTTACCTTAGACGGTGAATCTAAGCATACTTTAGAAGTTGATACTGTGGGTGATAGTACTGTTAAGTTAACTATTAAGTCTGATCCAGTTGATGTTATTCTAAAGGTTGGCGAAAGCAAGCCAGTTGATATTGATGGCGATAACGCGTTTGATATTGAGATTGGTTTAGATCAGATTGTTTCAGGTAATGCTTATTTAAGCTTAGGTAAGTACTTTCCAAAGCAAGCTGAAGTAGATAGTACTTTGACTGAAGATAGCAAAGAAGATGCAGAGCAGAATGATGAAGATATGTTTAGTATTGGTGCGATAACTAGTGCTTTAGTGACTGTTCCAGCAGTTCCTGCAATTGGTTCTGTAGCAGTTTTATCTGTTTTACTCGTAGCTTTATTTGCATTTAAGAAACGAAAGACACAACTTGTTGTAGGTGAGCAGGAAACTGGCGAAGGTCAGTGGAATAAGGACATTGAGTAGTTTTTAGAAAGTAAGTTATTTATAGAATGTTTGTTCTTGTATTTAATGGTAGATCAAGAGTTTCGCCGTATGCGTGAAATGGAGCAA
>Ga0233431_1000636_pt1 | contig 73274 bp, 66 predicted proteins | sample SI_118_April2016_FD_179867 | JGI IMG/M metagenome (GOLD analysis project Ga0233431, IMG submission 179867) | Seawater microbial communities from Saanich Inlet, British Columbia, Canada - SI_118_April2016_200_MG | ecosystem: Environmental > Aquatic > Marine > Inlet | place: Canada: British... | reverse complement strand
TTTTTTGATAAAAAAAGGATATTGGGGGGGGGGTGGACGCTTATGCCTGGTCGGGGGGTGTTATCACGCTCTCTTCTTTCTGTTCGAGGTCGGTATAATGCAACTCAAGGTCGTCTGTGAGAACAACCATTCGGTTCGAATGTCTTGGTCCAAACGAGAACCATGAGCCTTCAAGCTGGGTGTCAATAGTATGAACAATCTCCCCAGTTTCGAAGTCGAACATAAGTATCATGCCGTCATACGCTGATACGAACAGGCGTGCACCAGCAACGTGACGAATAGGACCAGTTCTGTCCTGTTGAGTCCAAACAATGGTGCCGTCAGGTTTCACTGCAGAAATTTCACCTCGAAGAGTTTGTCCGCTTACGTAAGTGTATCGCACGACCAGATAGTCAGTTACTTCGTCGAAAATGACGGATTTGACATCGTAAAACGTCCGAACCCTCGTAACATATGGCTCGGTCACATTGACAATGAAAAGTGTCGTGTTTCCACTTCTTCTAACATACGCACAGAACCGACCCCGTGACATTGGAATGGTAGTGTAGTGGTTAGTTAGGCTTCCCGGTTCAATTTTAACCTGGTTCATGGTCACGAGGTCGTAAAGCGTTATATAACTGCTGTGTTCTAACATCAAAGCGGAGCAGTCGGTTGTCAGATGAACCATGTATGTGTCGCTAAACTCAAGCGAACTTGGCAACTCCGCGCTCTTGCCGAGGCCGACAATACGCCTCTTATTTCCAACTCTTTCGAAGCGATGTTTTGAATCGAGCTGGTAAACTTTTGCGTCACCGTTTCTGTAATCGATCAAACCGTCGGCATTACACATACCTCTGCCAGTGGTTGTTTCAAACGAACAAACCACGCCAATGAGTTGGACAGTTTTTATTGGCATTGGAATGTCAACAGTGGCAAGCACTCGATTAGCTATCAGGTCGTAAAAGCAAATCTCTGAGTCGCCTCGAACCACCGCAGCAACAGCCGAGTTTGTGTTAATTGAAATCTGGTCGCGTCCATTGATTGGGATGTTCAAAGGAGTAAAGTTAGTCATTAAGCTTAGTGGTAAATTTGAATTCGTTAAGATGAATTGTGTCAAGACAATCCCAATCAATTTTTTTTGGTCGCAAAAAAACATCGAAAGGGGGCTTTATGGGGTTCCCAAAAATTCCATTATTGTCAGAGCCAGGTCTTCGCAAATCGGTTTCCGACGAGCCGCTCTGAAGAACGCGCGCACACTGTTACGCTCGTAACCTCGTTGGAAATGGAACAGTGATGGGTGCCATAAACGTGTGAGCAGTGTGTTGCGCAGAGTGCCATCTTTGAAACAGACAAGCATTCTGTTGAAACTGCTCAACGTAACTGCTGGACCAAGAATCGGCTCAGTAACAAACATTACGTTGCCTGTTTTGACATCAAACACGTGTGCGTGGTGTGGCGTCATGTTAACGGCGAACATTGACGAATTTGCTATTGGTGTCAATATTTGGAGTATGCCGAGCTCACGAGTCCACACTGATGAGCCGTCTGCTTTTATCAGGGAAATATCCAAGCGAAACATTGCAAAGCCAATCGACTTGTGTTGTATGATCAACCCGTCGGTACTTTCGTCATAAATGAGATCGCGGATCGAATAATACTCCCTGATCATCTTTACTGTCGAGAAATGTGCGTCAATGATGAAAATCTGAAAGTCATCCCACTCTGATATGAACGTCGACGTGTAAGCACAAAATTTGCTCTGTGACATTGGTACTATGCCTGCGTTGGTCATCATGTTGTGAAAGTGGTGACTAAACTGAGTACCTGTTAACAAGTCAAACGCGTCGTAATCTACGCCAGATTTAACCACCAAAATAGCACTTCCGTCAACTGTAATTTTGATGTTCTCCACAGTGTTAGCGAGAACGTTCGGTGGGATGACGTGCGTCAATGGTACGTTTGGATTCTTTAACACACGCGTTGGCATGGTTTTTTCCAGATCAACAACACGATTACCTTCAATGTAGAACCGAGACCCTGGAAACAGGTAAGAATAAACGTGCTTGATGGCGTAAAATCCACCCGACGTGCACGTTCCAATGTCACCTCCGCGTGTAAAAACGCACGTGTGATTATGGTAACGGAGCGATCCTGGAATGATTGGAACTTGAATGGTTGATACATGCTGATCGGTTTCCAAGTTGTAAAAGTGTATTTCAGGGTTGTGCCAGCACACTGCAACCATCGAAGAAACTGGATCAATGGCGACATAGCAACAATGTTGCGTCGGAACATTAACAACGGAAAGATTACGGAATGTCATGGCGTCGATTACTGGCATTAAAAAAGATTCAATTTTGCGCAGCACAGAAAATTGAACCTGTTTGTCTGGTGTCAATTCCATCAAAAATGGGTAACTTTCTACCATTCCTCACTGCCAGGAACGATGTTTTTGATAGTCAGATACACGACAGGTTCCGACGAACAACTGCAATAAATGGGTGTTGTGATGGCGTTGGCGTGCGGAACACAACGGATCTAATCTACCAGTACGTCATTCCACACAATCCGCTTGGTGTTTCGGTGTCAATCAACGGGCAAAAGTTGTGCTCTGGAGACATCGTTCGCCACACCATTTTTGACGAAATTGGCATCATTGGCATACCACAAGACGGTGGTACTTCGACCATTCCGACCATCTGGTTTAAAGCCGGACTCCGTTACAAAGAAGAGTTCATCTACCGTTTTGGTATTCCCGAAGATATTGAGTTACTTGATCCTAACAAACTTGGTGTCTACCAATCCGAAGCGAATGAACTACAACAACACATTGCGTCTGTTGAGCGTCGATTCGAAGCTGGAACTGTGCTCAAAAACTATGCTGGAGTCATGGGTATTGTGTCCGAAATGCGTAACGGAAACACTCCAAACGTGTGGGTTAATGACGGAAAAAAGTTCTTCACAATGTCTTGGCAAGTGTTTGCTCCGAACGACGAAGTGAAAATCCTTTCTGGTCGTACCGACAGGGTCGCGTTTCGATTTCTGGAGCAGCTACGCACGTACCGCTATGCCGCAGAAGCGTCAGCAATAGTTTACAAGTGTTACAATTTGCCAAGCGGAGATGGTACGATTTTGATCAACTCCAACTTTACAGACTGGTTCGCAAAGGTTACTTACAACGAGTATGGCTCGATTGAAGTTAACTGTTGGAAGAACGATCCCGATTCCAGCTATCAGATGGTTGAAATACGCAGCTTCGGCGTGCCTGCCGTTGTTGGTGAATACTAGATGGCTCTTTGATTGTTTTTTTTAGAAAATTGAACCACTTTCACGACATACAATCAGCAAAATGACCTGGTATCAAATCGAACCTGTCGTGCAAATAATCGTGAGCTTTGTCAGTCAGGAAGATTACAAAGCCGCTCGACTCGTAAACATGGTATTTCTCGGTGAAACGCCGACACAGTTTCGACTCCCGTTGTCATGTCCTCGGTTGCAAATAGACATAAAAAGTGTTTACGGTCCTGTTTTGTTCGGCGAACTTGTTCCTGAGGACTTTCTTACACTGTCGGCTCAGGCACTCGAAACTATGTCATTGGGGCAACATGAGGTTACCGCAGGTGTCGCAGAAAGCTTGCTTCAGTTCACCAATTTACGGTCACTTTCGATCACGGTGTCCAAAAAAGTGAGCCGTATTTTGACCGATGGAATACCGCTGTTTACTAAATTGGAACGGTTAAGCATCCGGTGTTGCGACAATCTGGTTGACGAAACAATGATGAACTGGTCACGATTTACAAATCTTGCCCACATTGATTTCACTAACTGCTGTCGTTTGACAGATGAGGCCGCTGGGCACATATCAGTAATATTCTCCTTGCGAACCGTGAACATGTCGCACACCAATTTGTCAGACGTCGGCGTTGCACTTTTGGCTGGCCTTCCACTTTTGCACAGCATTAGCCTGAACAATTGCTACAAGCTGACGAATATTGCTGTTATGCATTTGTCCAAGGCAAGAAATCTGACAGACATTGATTTGAGTTGCTGTAATCATCTGGGCGACACCTCGATCGGTTGGTTGTCGTTTGCGCCAAAACTGCAACGAATCAATCTGATGGGGGACAAAAAAATATCGTACCACGTCGTTGATGCGATGCTTGCCTCGAAGCCAGACATTCGTGAGATTTTGATGAGCATTTGTCACCCCGTTCCAGCAGGCATAAGTTCGAAGATAGTTTACCGAACCTTCTACAGCACGTATGCGGAGGCATGCGCAACGCTTGAATAAGCACACGATGGCATCCTTTTTTGTGTAACAGATTTGAATCGGGTTTGTAACTACCAATTGCTACTACCATGGCTCAGTTTGATTCCAACAAAGCTTACGACAGGTTTATTTCCACGGATGGAGACATTCCACCCATTTGGGACTACGTCTCGGTCAGAGCACAGATCAACGGTACTCCTGCGCTGATTGATGCTGTTGGTCGCATTAAGATGTATGCGCCTATGCTGAACGAAGAGGATCGTGACACTTGCTCAATTGACCAATATGCCTTCTTGCAGTTGGGAGTAATTTCGTCGGATCGAGACGTTCACAAAGATACTCTTCGCGTTCTTACGAGGGGTGCCAAATATGAAGAAGGTCGAGATTTTGTGATCCGTCAGACGGGCGAAAACGGCTCTAATGTATTTGCAGGCCCCCAGGCCTGCGAATCTATTGCACCCGAAACTGACCCAACAACGGGTGTGGTCGCAGTTGACAGGCCACGTGGTGGACAAAGAACGAAAATGGTTATGGTTACACCTCCAACATTTATTGAGTGCCTGATGCGTTCACCGAACACACATTGGTATGGTCGCGCGTTTCTGTTTGTGCTCGGAAGTGTTGACGCATACGACTCGTTAACACGGCGAACTGCTATGACACGCATGGAGAGAGAAATGCAAGCAACACGTGATGAACTTGTCGCAACGCGCGAGGAGTCACAGACACTTCGTGGTGAACTTGCTGCATCACGTGAAGAGTCGCAAACGCTTCGTAGAAGTCTTGATGCAACGCGAACAGAGTCGCAAGCACTTCGTTTACGTTTACAAACCGCCGCACCATCGACAGTAAACGCGTTAGAATACCACGTTAAAACAGAGCATTTTATGTTGCTCCGAAGTCAAGTACACCCTCTTGAATGTTGTTTCGCAGCAGGTCAGGCATCAAGTATTCGCAATGCGAGAATCAAATACGCTAAAGAGCTGTATGTGAAACACGACGAAGTAATTACACCGAACAAAATTGTAACACAGCATCGTTTGATGGAAATTGTACCATACGGCATTATTGCTAGTGTGTCTGGTCGCTACATTACATTGTGTGTGGGTAAAACACCCGAGGACCTAATGGTTCACATACGAGCGGTTGCAACCGAACGTTCTGTTGAAGCTGCGACATAAACAACCATAACTACATTTTTTTGTCAAAAAAAAGAGTGTCGTGTTTGCTTACCATCGACCACGGAACATCATTGTGGTCTCGAACAAGTCATTACAAACAGCGAGTTGAATACAAGCTTTGAAAAACGATCGAGTAATGCCTCTTTGCATTCGGTTCTGTGTCCGATGTATTTCTACATTCCATGGAATGATTGCATCAACATGACGAAGTCTACTATTTTCGTAAGTAAGTACTATTTTCGTACCTGTGAGATACAGACGGTACGGAATTGGATTCCCACCAATGGTAAACAACGCTTCGTTGCTATCAACGTCATAAACTGTTGTTTTGTCACAACTGAAAAACGTCGAACACAAGACAAACATAGACGAGTTTTCGATCATTTTAACTGCTATGTGGTTCCCAATCGGCATCGACCATTTGGTTTTGTGTGATCGGAGCGAAATCGAAGAGACCATGTTTTGCGATTGGGTAATCCAGTTAATATGGTGTATCAAAATGTTGTTTCCAATCTGGTCGAATGTGATGTTAACCACGTGACGAAACGAAGCAAGACGGATCGGCGTACCTGTCGTAGCCTTTACCAACATAACTGATTCGAACGCCGACAAAGTTCGATTAACAATGGTTATGAAACGCCCTTCGGTCAGTGAGAAAACACGTGATCTGTACGTGCGCCAACCATAGTACTGGTCATGTTGCGTATCTGTTTGGAGGTCGATTGTAACGTCCGTTTTGCAATCTTTGCCCATGATTAACGCGCTCCCGTCCAGAGCAAAAACAGGCTTTTCCATTTTCCACGCAACTGATCGGATAAGTATGAATGGTTCCTTCCGCAAACCAACTGCCCAAAACTGACCACTCCCCCCATTCGTGCGTGGAATTCCCGATGATAACGACACTTGGAATCGACAATGTCTTTCGGCAATTATGAATGGGAGCTTATTAGCTTGAATAACCCTGCCTTCTTCTTTTTGGAGCTTGAGATTTCCGTCGATCGTAAGCGAGCCGATAACTGCTTCGGACATGAACGAAAGCTGCTTGTTCCCTAAGCAAAACTTCGCAGGTCTTGTTCCGACGTTAATTAAGTGCGCTGGTTTGGTAAAGGTAAGATCAACGAGAATTATCCCTTCGCGGTGATACGTTGCACACAGTAACGAGATGGGATCAACCTGGGTTGACACATCCGTCGCAAATTCGACAACTACCGGCTCCAAGTTAATGAGTGCCATGCTAGCGGGGAATTGGCTTGTCTGAGATCACATCAATTTTCTTGAAGGCTATTTTTGACGATCGGATGAAAACGATGTGTTCTTGTTTGATTCAATTCCGCCAAAATGTTTTCAAGATCTCGCAAAGTGGCGTCGAAGGACATCGAAATGACGATGTTCAGCCAACAGCCAAGACCCGCAGACAAACCCGACATTCGTATCGTTCTTCAATGCGTTTTGCTTCACATGAAAAAAGTAACACGATCGGTAGCGGGTGAAATACCCGGGAGCACTACGTAGACACCTACGTTTCTCTTTCGAGACCGATTAAAACATCAAGCTCGTCTGTCGTGGGCATAGTGGTTGTCGTCTTGCTGAATGTTTTTTTCCATTGTGCCTCTGTTAATCGCTGTTCGAGGCTGGCAATGTTTGCTGGATGAATTACAAACATCGTTAACCCAGCGTCATCGTTATGTTCAATGGTAAATGTAAGCTGGAGGAACAGATCAATTTGTTCTAACTTGTGAACAACACGTTCAAGTGGCGGTAACGTCTCATTATCAACGAACTCGCGCTCAGAATGCTCCCACATTTCACGAATCTCGTCGACCGATTGATCATACCACTCGGTTTTTCCACTCAACTCATTTTTCACGTCGTTAGTTAAAACGGTTAACATCTCCAACAAACGATCATCGTTGGACGCTTCGTAATCGTGTTCGTACTCGTACTGAGCATCAAACGCACCAGCATAAATCTGTTCCAGCTCGGATATGTCATCCTCGGATATATTCAATTCATCCATGTGACTTTGGAAAGTTTCTACTGGGCAGCGGGGTGGTTTAGTGATCAAATTTGTGTAAAGCGACACCGAAAACGACTCGTCGATTTCGTCGATGAATGCACTAATTTCGGGAATGCAGTTCGGGGTTTCAATGATGACTACTGGGTTTTGCTTGCCATGTTCGGGCGGCGTAAGCACGTGGATTTTGGGGACACTTTTTCCGGCGAAAACCGCACTTCCGGGTAGCTCACCGCCGAACATCGGCTGGGTGGCAAACGCCACAACGATGGCCAAAATAATGAAAAGAATAGTTATGAAAATTCCAGCTTTCATGATATGTCACATGTTGAACCATTTTTTGGTCATGGAGAATATAATCATGGATCTGCCAATAGTCATCCGATTCGCAACTGGGCGAACATTCGAAATCACGAGAACTGCTGCATGTGGGCAATGTCAATATTTCTCCACGCGACTCGTCAAAACAATTTCCGGCGACACGGTAACACATGATGGTGACACAGTGTCGCTCCACGTCCCCAAAATGCATCAAGCGTTCGAAGAGTTGATCATGCCATTTTTGCTCGGGTACAACATAGGCGAATGGACAGTTCCAAAAAAGTGCATTGACATGACGGAAATTAACAGCTATGGGTTAAACACATGGCCATACCGTTTTACTAACCAACCACCCGATTATCTGATAAAACATACAGATAGTTTTAGCCGAACATTTGAGTGTTGGCTTGATGCCGACGCAATCACACATAATTACAGCTGGGTGGCGGGATGGGAACCAGTGTCAGATTCGACACAGTACGGGCGTTTGCTGTTTCATGATCTAATCAATCCGTATCAAGGCGATAAAGTTATCGAATCTGAAACTGATTTTTACGAACTCGTAAAAGCGTCGGTAGAATATTACAGCGGCGGGCCGGTATTGTCCGACCCAGAGTTCGAGGATTTGTTTGCATCGTGGATTACGACCGACCCATTCGTAGTGGAGCTAATTTCACGAAACTATCGCTAGGTGTAAACGATCCTATATACACCATGATTTCCGCCAGTTGGCTCATGATCTTGCTTATTTTGGTTTGTCTGATTGTATTTTTGTTGACCACCCGGTCACGATCAGAAGGTGGTGGCGGAACTGTTCGACCATACATTGACATGTCGGAGCTGCGGGCTATTCGTAGCGACAAATACAACTTAATTATTGTTGGTGTGCCGAGAGGTGTTTCAAAAACAATCGATGATCCACATCAACGGCCGTTTGGAATAATAACCAGGGGACTTGGTGGAGGGATCTTTTCCAGACCAGATCTCTACTTCGAACGTCCGACCGACTTCGCGCCACCGAAAAAATCAGCAGCATATGAGAATGACGCACTCAACCGTTTAGTCGAGTCGATGGAACATCATATCAGCTCTCCAGGTAATGCCCTAATGGGGATTACATCTCCACACGAAATTCGTGGTTTGACCGATTTCAACGGGGCCAAAATGGGTGATGAAGAATACAAAAACGAACTTTTGAGTGTTGCAAGTGCCGATGCATTTTCTCCCGAAGGTATGTTTGAATACTTCCTGAACCCCTTGATTATCCTTGAAAATGCTGACAAAGTTGCACCCACCGTTTCGTTTCGCATGTTTTATGACCAACTCAAAGCACGACGAGTTCGTTCGGGTCACAAACAGTTCCCAAATTGGCCAAACCCAACCAAAGAGTATCACGACTTGGCCCCGTTGATCAAACAGTTTCGTACATATCACGTTATGCTCAACGCAGATTACGTCGATCTTCAATTTTACTACCAGTTCACGCTAAACAACCGTTTCGGCATTTACGTATGTAGACCATATCATGCACGAACTGTTGCCACGATCCTGATGGGTATTTGGAAAAATGCGCAATCAATGCGTTGGATTCCGCAAATCGGCGATGGAAAAATACCACCATCGTTGCCAGTTGTTCCGCTCGATGATTTTATGAAATGGGCAAAGAAGGGATCTCCGTTGGTCGGTCCCAGACCATACAGTAATATCGACCGCGTATCGTTGTACAAAATCGACCGTCAGTTAATTGCCACGTTCGATGTTAAATGGGGTAGTACAGATTACTTGTTAAAATTTGCGAAATTGCTTGTGCAGTACAAAAAACCCGTGGTAGTTCTCCTGGAAGGTGATGCACCGCCCAAATGGCATACTATGGAAACTAACGGAATGGTTGTTGTTTCGTTCACTCGCGCAGAATACGCCCCAGATCTCGTAACCGATGTTGAAACGGGTAGTGAAAGCCAGTCTGCAATTTTGGGTATGAGATTTGATGCGTTTTGTCTCGGACGGATTGAAGCTAAACCTCTTGGTGGTTTGAACGGTGATATGGTGTGGATAATCGTCAGGGCAAACAGTGGGTTTCGCATACTTGACGGTGACGCAAACATTCCACAACCGTTTTTCCAATCATCACCAGATGATACGGGAAATACAGAGTTCGCAGTACAATCATGGCTAAAATTTGCAACCGAATCAATCCCGCCACCAAACGAGGCTGATGATCTTCCAGCAGATCTGAAAATAGACAAAAAAATGTACGAAGATAGTCCGCCAAACGACCAGATCACGTTCTCCGATCCATCAAGTGCACAAGTCATTCTTCCCCCAATTGTTGCATTGCAAAAGTCTTTTGTTCCGAAACCAGCCAGCAAGTCATGGTGGTAAATCATTCAAACTGTGCAATAGTCCACACCAAATCAAATGGAATGGGCATGATCGTACCTATGAAGCTCAGTATTCTCATTTGCAATCGGAACTGTTCTGAGAACATGTAGTGAGTATCACAATTCCAACTCGTTGCAATGTTGAAAAAGGCCATTTGATGATCACCCTCAACAACAACTCTGTTGTCACCGATTGAAACGAACTTGCCACAACGAAAAGGGTTCGCCAACGTTGCCATGCACACTCCGTCGTTGTGTGAAAATACGCGAATGATACTGTCAAACGACATGGTAATGGTTCGGGTACAATCTGGCATGAACGCCACGCGGGTAACGCGACCCCGATGACCAACCAAAAGTGACACACGCAAGTTCGTGTCAACATCAACAATTTCAACTTTGCGATCCATGCAATTGGCAACCAGTTCACGACCCGAATCAATGATCGATGGAACTGGACCATATTTTGGATACCCCAAAACAAGAGTTGGTGCGCCCGTTTCCATGTCGTAAACATGGGCATGATCTCGCTTGAATATCATTATTTTTTTGCCACCAGACAATGAAACAACTGGTTGCCGTCCCTCAATCGGTGTGAACGCGTATGGGTGACTGAACACACGCACACACGTGGCAATATCAAACACAGCGAAGAATTTTCGATCACCGGATGCAAACTGACGGTCATTAAAGGCATAGTAATAACTATGAAATGTTGCATCCACTTTGGCTATTATGCTACTCCCGTTAAGCATGTTACAAAGTTGCACGGTATTACCACTGTGCATGAGGAACGTGGTCTTGTTGAGGCAAATTGGTTCTGACATGTTTTTGAACCGACTGATTTCCAGACCAGTATCGAGTTGGAAAACGACAACATTTAACTTTGTGCTCACAATAACTTTGCTACAATCGTCCGTGAACACGCCGCTGTGAACAGTTTCAAATGGCAAATCCAACGAGATCATGCTTTGCGTGGGGTAGTCCCAGACAAACCTGCAACAATCATGCAACACCTGTTGGTTGGTGTCCGAAAACCAAACTTTGCCATCTTCGTCGCACTGGTAATCACCCATGTCAATCGTTTGACCTTGAGTGTTGCGGATACATAACGGCTTCGTTGACACAGGGATTAAGCTTGTAGCAATCGATCTGCGGGTACCAACGTAGGATAGTGTTTTTTCTACCTTGTGTGGGGGAACGTTGATCTCATTTTCAAACATTGCTCGCTTTGTTTCAACCGATTTTGCATGCGCAATGTTAATCATGTCACGATCGCGATGTTTCCAGCAATGCGTTGGCGCACCATTATCTGGACCATAGACTGCTCGTTGACCGCAATGACATTTCGAAGGCATTTTCTTTGGGCAAATTGCTTTGACAAACTGATTATCAAATTTAAAACGACTCAGGAGGTGTCAAACAATGTCTTCAAAGTTACTCGAAATGCGGTCATTTAAGACCGAATGCTCAAGTCCAAGCCAGCGACTCATTGTCCGATATCTTGCTTACCATGACGAACCTGTAATCAACTTGATACAACCAAATGATTGTTTGCGCTGGGGTCATCAGGCAAAATTTCCAAAAGATGCACCCGAACAGTTCATTCGTGAACGTTGGCCTTTCCCAATACAACTCGTATCCGAAATGGTTATTTGTGGCGCTGATGACGCCGTCGAACGAGCGCTACGAGAGTCACAACGTGCTAATCCTCACTCACGAGTTATTGCTTGTTCGTACCAGATCCGAACCAACAGCATGTACAATGATGGTTTTGGTTTCATAAACAAGCTCAAACTAGTTGTGACCGACTCCGTTCGATCCATTCGCGTTGACGCAATTGAGTTATTGGAGTTGCGTCAGCAGGTCGACATACTCAAAAAAGAGCTGGAAGAAGCGCGTGACATGTTTGCTCTCATGAGTTGTCCTTTGCTCACAGCACAAATTACTGGCGACGAAATTGAAAACAGGCGGGCAATCGAACTCGGCGAAGACAACGAGGCACGTCGTTTGTGGGCGCGCGCACGTAAGTTAAATGACGCAGCAAACATGGCCGCGTTAGCACAGCAGCTCGGCGGTGAGCTTATGTTTGACGTGTAATTATAAAACGCTGAGGTGCTCTGCAAGGGGATTCTCGATCGGTGGAAATGGACTAGTGATTCGATCGGTATCAAAATCCCCGTTAGCATCTGACGGAGGAGGAAGTACGATTGAACCGTCAAAATCAAGACCCCATGGAGGCTCGGCATCAGTATGAGTAAATGCTTCCGCAGCACGAACGGAATCGGACGACATCGTAGCAGATGGTGGGGGTTTGCAGGTTAGTAATTCAGCGAGTGAATCGCCACACTCGCGTAAATCAACGGTCGAGTCGTCTAAGGATTTTGTCATCGTTCTACCTTGACTTAGCAAATGACGTTTGAGACTAACTATACTGGATGGATGAACGACAAAAATTAAGGTGTGATAGTTACTGGGGGTCCAGATCGAATAGATCATTTGAAAAAGTCGGTTTATTCCCTCGATTGCTCTGAGCAGCCGGTCAGATTCGCAGATCCCTTTCGGATCAAACGACATCAACTGACAGCGTAACATGTTAATTTTATCGAAATCGGGACGGGAAATATCAAGCCCCGCACAATAATCCATACATGCCACTTCCCAACTAGTTATTTCATATTTCCAAACACCCTCCTCGGGTATGACGAATTCTTCGTCCGGGTCAATTCGTGGAGAATTTCCGAACACTTGAGCGTAGAACTGTTTGAGCTGCGGGTTCGGAATCCAATCAACGAACGAGAAATCAGCTTCCACCCCAGGAATGTCGGTGTAAACAAAAGCGCGTGACAATCCCTGAGTTTCGCGTATTGATGCGAGCAACTGTTCACTAGGTTTGAAAGATTCGATAACGGAAATTTGCATTACTGGAAGTGTAGTGCTTAGTTGTATTGCGGTCGGCGCTGTTTTGTCGAAAATGTGGATTGCCGACGGTCGCGACAGTTGTATTTTTGGAGAATATGTGACGTTGTTAAGCGATGCAATCAATTCGTCTTCTCCTGGACACATTTCACCACCTTTCCACGTTTGAACCGTTACGTATGGTTCTAATGCGAGTTGTAAAGAGAAACTATGTGCTTCGCCACACAATAAAATCGAAACAGTTTCTGGGTTCGAAGCTCGTAGTAACAAATTTGTCAACATGTGCATTTCTACCATCCCGGCCGCAATAACACTGTGCGGCGGAGTTTGTTCCATTCGATCATGATCTTCGTCATAATCTGGATTTGACAACCATTCGCAAGCTAAATAATTCACATCCGCGATTCGATTGTAAAGTTCGTGAAACTGACTCGATTCCAACGCTCGACGAATATTCATCCCTTCAAACACGCGGTTGTCAACAGATATCGGGCTTCCTGGGGCGTTGGGATGGTACATGTGGTTAAAAATCTTGCGATGACCATCTCTATCCTGCCAAAGCGGATGATCGGGACCGCCAACAATGTCGGTCATCCATTGCTGCACAGCATACATACGTGCCGATTTCGGGGTTATATCTTTCTCCATGCGAGGTCGAAGATCACACCTGACAACATTAAATTCGGCATCAAATTTCGGAATGTGATCAACGTACTCCTCGATGGAAACTGGGCCGAGCATGTTTCCCACAATTAACGTTGGAACCGGTCTAATGCTCCGCGCGGTCGGCCGTATTTCGACGTAGAGGACAACGTTTTTCACGTGCTGAATTCGAGATATGTTCCGCAAAACCCTCAGTATGTCACGGGTGTAGCCAAGCCCTGCCGTCCCAAAAGAATGATTTTCTCCGAAGATGACGAATGCGGGGATGAAGATACTGGCACCAGATTTTGGCCGAACAATCGTTACAGTTTGCCCCGGCGGAAGCCGGAATCCACCCCCTCCCTCCATTCTGCCTGTCGGGAGAATAAAAAAGACAGCAAGGACGACAGCCAAAATAACCAGAAGAATAATCACGAGAACGTTCATCGGAAAATTATACTAGAAACGAACAATAGTTGTCGGTCCGATCCCCAGAAGCGGCGAGATCTGTTCAACGAGCTGGAAAACAATATTTTTGGACGCGGGCGTATACCACATTCAATGCCAAACTGCTTTGTGTTGATTTTGCTTGTAATTTTGGTCGTAATTTGCGCCATGATGTGGTCGTTTTTTACGCCATCCCGGCAAGTGTTTGGGGGTGGTGGAATGACGGTGTCGGGTTTGCTCGAAATGAAATTGATACGTGGAAAATATGACGATCAACAGATGAGCGTGTTAATGCTCGGGATGAATCATAATGGAATTGTTTGGGGTTCCAAAGCGCAGCAGTTTAGCACCCCGTCTGATCTGACGCGAGCAATTGCTGACATTGGCTATCCGGTGAACATTTTTATCGAATACAGAGACGCATTGGATGACCACTCACTTTTCACAAGCGATGGTACTACGGATATAAAGCGATGGAATGATCGTCATCATCCAGAAAATGTTACAGTGATCCAAACTGAAATCAGGACCCAGGGCTCGTTCGGGCTCATTGTGATCGGCGATTATGATTTAGGAACCTTGAGGACCGAATTCAATATGTTTCTTGCGAACGACAAGTACACAATCGAGGGGCTTTACGATTACTACATTCATCCAGTAAAGCTATTACCCGACGTGAACCCTGCTTCGTTTACTTCCCAGTTCCTAAATTTTTACCACATAATACGAAATTCACGTATTCGCCAGTTCCAAGACGATACATGGCAAAACCCTGTTAAAACCCATTGCTCCCCGCAAAATGCGTTCAATCACTTTCGCTTAGTGTGTTTGAATATTGCGCCGGACATTTTTGATTTGGCGAATTTTTATCATTTCACCAGGGTCCAAACCGCCGGATGTATCAATATTTTCGCAGGTGGTGCCGCACATACAAATCATACGTACTCGGTGCTTGCGAATATGTGGAGTTCTTCGCAAACTTTGCAGTGGGAATCCAGATCGGCCGATGAAACAATGTCTGTTATTAACGTGGCAGATGTCAGAAAAACGGCTGGCTGGTTGCTCGACCGTGCCGTCTCCGTGTTCGAAGAAATTGAATTTATTGCCTTATTCCGAGATCCATGTCTTGCACCCTTGATATCTGTGAGTGCCGCGTGGAACGGGTCACATGCGGATCAAACTGCGTATTTTCAAGGGTTCATCCAAATGCTTTCAACTACAGGGATTGAAATTGACGTTATAATGGATGATGATTCGCCAACTACATGGCAAACCTGTTTGAACGGAATAGAAAACGTACATGTTATTGTGCCGAAAAGATCGGAATACGCCGAGTTAACCTCATCTAAAAGTGATGGTTTAACAAAACAATGGCGCGAAATTCAAACCAACGCTTTCGATATTGAGCAATCCAAATATCTTGTGTACGATCACACTTTTACAACATTGTCGCAACATGTCATGAACATGCGGCCCGGTGACGATTACAGACCCGGATCCAAAAAATTTGACCAGTGCGGGATTTTCACGTACCTTGCATGCTTCGATGAATTTTGCTACTTATACCTTCAAAAGAATCGCTCGGCTGGCCTTGTTGTGAGCGTCCGCGCTCAATATTTCAACTTCCATGCTGCTAAAAATTTCCGTCGGGTCATGCCATTGCAATTTCAAACCTCATCAGCGCTTGGATTTGGGGAGGGATTGTTTCAAACTGAAATCAACAAACTGCTAGGCAAAGTTGCTACGCCCGGTGTCGAAATACATGCTCCCGATTCATTGCTGTGTTCCACTGCCGCACCAGTACCAGCACTCAAATCGCGTCCAATAGATTACACCCCCGGAGGTGTCGTTCCTGAACCACCTCCGATGGAATTTGTTGTTGATTTCAACCTGACATCAGCGTCAATACCTCCAATAACGCAACTTGAATATAACAAACCACTGATTTACGTGCAGGCTCCAAAGACGGACGCTGAAATATTGTACGGAACGGAACAAGAAGAACGGAGAGTTCGTAAAAACATAGCTTCGGACGAGAAACGCGACCGTGGTGAACTGGTCGAAACCCATCTTCGTGTTCTTAAAAAACGGGAGTTGAAAAAGGACAAGATTGAAAATCGGCTAGCCCGCGAGAGGGAGCGAATGGTGTTAACGTCGATGGGCTTGAGAACATCTGAAATAGCAGCCGAACATTCGGAATGGATCGAAATTGAACGCCAACTAAATATGGCCCGTTCTAACGAACGAGTGAGGCTGGCTGCAATAGAGGATGAGAGGCGAAATGAAGAAAAACGCAGAGCTCAGGATGTGGAGATGGAAAACCAGCGTTTGAGAGAAGCCATGGCAGAAGAAGAGAGATTGGCCCATTTGGCTCGTCATCCAGATGGGAGCGAAAGTGATATTAGCGGTGACGGTCAATATGAAACCTTGAGTGATGCTTCGGATGGTTAACGTTCCCCGCAGAAAAAAAGTCCCGGCAAACAGCTAGTTCTAAGGAAAAGGGGCCACAATTCTGGTAACATCAAAACTTTCATCCAAAGCGACCGTTTTTTTAGTAGGAGTTGCAATCGATTTAACGCTCCCATCAAACGTTTCGCCCCACGGAGGGGGTCCATCATCTCGGGCGAAACTATCTGCGACCGCAGTGTTCGAAACAGGAGGGTAGATTGTTTTTGGTAAACCAATTGAAACTGATCCTTTCCTTCTTGCTCTTATCCAGTCATCAATCAATTCTTGCGGACCCACTATCCCTACTCCTCCCTGTTGCGTATCTTTTATTTGATAAATTAAGCTCCTCCTTTCCTCGTCTATTAGGGACCTTTTGAGGCTAATATAGTTCGCAGGGTGGACAGAGAACAAAATAAAATCGTACCTTGCGGGATCAATTCGAGTAAACATCAGCTGCAAGCACTTGTCGATTGCTTCCACCTGCCGTATTATTTTGTCTTCAGGAGGCATTCCTTCCGGCAATTGCAGTATTTCCACAAATTTTTGGACGTGTCCAGCAAAACTTATTACGTCGTCCAAGCCGAACGTCAAGCAAGTGCTTCGCAACGAATCTATTATTTTATCAGTTTCAATCGCCGGCGGAGTCTGAACGCGGAGCGCCTTAAACTGGATATCGTGGAGATTCGCAAAGGCGGAAAAGGAAGTATCATAAAACAATTTAAGCGCCGGAAATTGCTCCAACCAATGAGAAAATGAGAAAGATACGTCCGTAGCGTTCGGAATGTTTGAGTAGATAAAAAGTTTTACGATGCGGTTCAGACCTTGTTCTATGGCAGTTGGTTGTTTTTCAGATTCAAGAATAATGATTGCCACCTTCTCAATTTCGTGTTCCGAATCCAGGCGAAAATCCACTCTTCCCGCGGCCAATTCTGATGCTGGTAAGGGATGTGATACGGGTTCAACTGTTGTTTTTTCGGGCAGTGTTGCTGGCTTGGGACGTTTTGAAGGTTTTGATTTCGGCTTTGGCTTTGGTGTTAAACTTTCGGACTGTGCTACAGATTCGTCTGTTGCCGTTTCGGACTGTGTTGCTAGTTTTGGCATCGGTTCTCCGTGCTGTACCACAGGTTCGACTGGTACTTTTTCGGGCCATGGAGTTGGTGCGGGTTTTTTTAATCGGGAGACTTCACTGAAAAAGTAAATTGCCGAGAATTTCGAAAAGCGTATCGTCTTTACTTCTGTGGGGTTGTCCCCGAACAAAAGATCAACAAGCTGATACTCGCCCAGACACAATTTACCCATTTCAAAAGTATGCTGTTCCAAACACGAAGATAACGTTTCCATCATATTATTGCGATGACCGTCGCCACACGCAAATATCAGCACTTCCCCAGGAACAATCGGACGCTGGAACATGTTGAATAATGTGAATATCTCCACAGTACTTAATTTGATTTGACTATGTGGCACATGCGGTCTTTCGATTTCAGTGGCCGTCCAACTGCGACGATCACGCTTGGCGCCGTAATAATTGGAATTCCTAAAAAGAACGTATAAGTCTCGAAATTTCCGCGAGTTGAGAATTTGGGGATCGAAACCTCTTTCAGGGTAACAGACGACGTTCAGCGGGCTTAATGGGTTGAGCGGATGGAACGCATGATCATAAATTTTGCGGTGCCCCTCTCGATCCTGCCAGATCGGATTGCCTTCACCAACAATGTCGGTCATCCATCTCTGAATATCAAAGAGATGTTGCGAAGGAATGGATGTTTTTAACGATTTATCCCGAAAGTCGCATCGAATTTTTTCAACTTGACAATCGACACGTACTGCGTGCTCAAATTTGGCGTTAGGTTTCTCATTCAACGCCATTAAGGAATTCACATTCGAGTTGCTGCCTCTACTCGAATAAATTGCGTTTTTTTCGGCGAACAAAACAATCTTGGAAACCTTCGGGTTTTGGGATATGTTCCGAACGATGCGAACGGCGTTTCTGGCAAATCCTGCATCAATCATTGCCGTGGTGTGTTCTTCACCAAATATTAAAAATGGTGAAATGTTGGCCAACGGTCCTATGCCCCGAACTATTGACACCGACAGATTGAGAGGTAGAAGGAACGGTCCGCCACCTTCCATCCTGCTTGTTCGAACGGTGAACGCGAGCACAACCACGGCGATCAAAATGATCAAAAAGATAGCAACTAACCCTTTTGCCGACATGTTTATACAACAAAAAACAAACACTAACCATCTAGTCGCCATGCGGCGCTGATGGCAATCCCAACTGTGTAATTAGCTCTTGTTTCATTTTTTCCCGCTCGACCAAACGATCAGAATGCCATTGTTGTATTTTTGCGTAGCGATCGCGAATATCGGTCAGCGCATCGTTCATTTCCTGGACAACTAACTGACGGCAATCTGCTTCGGTCGATTCCAAATTGTGAAACGCAGGCGGAAACAAGGTCGAAAGGATCGTTGCAAGCTGCTGTCCCTTTTGCGACAGGTGGTCAACCTCGTATTCCAATGCGGCAATACGCGCTGCGAGATCAGGACCGTTTTGTCGAAAATAGAAAATTCGGATCGGAACGAAATGTGCGACAAAGCTTTGCTCGAGCGAGTTACTGTTGTTTGAAACGGTTGCTAAGATTGTAACATTGAGTGAACCGTTTTGTAAGAGGAAAAGTTGCCAGTCAGGCAGTTGTTCCAATAACTGTGTGTGTGGTCTCCACCTAATTACATCGTTCGGTCCGCGGGCTTTCAAAAAGCGGCGAGCTTCGCATCCTTTTACGCCGGCCATGTTGATCATAATCGAATGGTTTCCAGATATTTTCCAACAGCCGATTGCTTCTCGAATTATCTCGAATTTGTGGTCGTCAGTAATGTCAGAACGTCCTTGACCTTTTCGCAATCTATCTTCTCGAATTGATTCATGTCGGGATCTCGAAAACCATCTGGAACTAACGGAGCCGACTTGTGGGTGACCGAATTCATGCATGTAAATCCACGCGTATTCGCTATCTCCGATGGTAAATAGGTGCATGGGAATCGGGCATGCCATGATCTAACGAATTGGAACTATTATTTTGGTATCAAATTTGAATCGGTCCGATGATAGTCAATCCGCGCCCGTATTTGTGACAACATGGAAATCGTACCATCATCTGGATCATACAATGCTCTTTTAAATAACGCCGACGTTCCGCTACCCACGGAGGAAGAATATGTGGAAGAGTGTCGGCGCATAGCAACCGCTCACCCATCAGTTCCCCACCTCACAGTTAGCCAGCGCAGTATTGACAACAATTATAGGAAAGACTACCAGATAATTGTATTGAACCGTTCAGTACAAACAATTCAACGACGAGCGGACATGGCCGACCGACGAGTTGCAGATGCTCAGGTAGAACGTGACGCAGTTCAGAGAGAGCTCAATGATGCTAATATTGAACTGGAACGGCTGCGCGATGCCGCAGTCGAGCATGACGAACAACTTGATGAAACGTTTCAGGCTTTTGAAGCGGTAACAGCTGAAGCAAACTCGTTGCGACGAGAGAATGTCGAGCTGCGGGCTAGTCGCGAATCTCCAGAGTAAAGGCCCGAGATCTGTTATTTTTTTTTGCGAAATTTGAATCGGGCAACTATTTTGTTAATTGAGCGAACGAGTGCCAATTTCTTCCGTATAAATGGTCCAATTTCGCACGACGCAAGATTACACCATTTACCTCATTGTAAATGGTTTCGTACCGTCAATTTGGGAATACGTTTCAACTCGTGCAAAATTAGCTGGACGACCGGGAGTGTCGAAGCTAATCTCGAAAATTAAACCGTTCATCGAAACATCGTGCATGGTTGGAGGGTGTTGCTTGCATCAGAACATATTGGTACGGACCAAGGTTCTTACCAAAACATGTAACGTCTTCGGAGAAACGTGCTTACTGCTTGTAAACAAACTACATGCCGTTGAAGGAACTGATTTTAAGATCGTAAAACGTGGCGGACCGAGGGGGGCAACAATTTTTATGACTCCAAGCATTTTTGCAGCATGTTTGATTCAATCAGCAACTAACCCTCGATTGATAAGTGAGTTCATTGTTGCCGTACTCGAAAGCATAACAACTTACAATCAGCTAACGCAGATTTTACAACACGTTCAAATCAACAGCAATACTAAAATAATTCAAGAAGAGCTGGAAAAAACGCAAATTGCCATGATCGATCAACAAAAAGAGTTGCGAACTGAACGATTGGAAGTGCATCGGCTTCGTGAAGAGCTAAGAAAGGCTCGAGAAGAAAACCAGAGCCTTCAGGATTGTCTTAATGGTCACAAAAAAGAGCCGAGCGATGCTGTTGAATATTTCCTCGCACTGTTTCAAAATTCAGACGATCCGCAAAAGTGCCACGTGGCCGCGGGGTCGGCCATAAACATACAACGCGCAGCAATTCGGTACAAACACAACGGGTTTGAAGAGCGTTATCGCGTTTCAATGCATGAAAGAGTTGTACCTAGAACGCGTTTGTACGATATTATTCCAGACAATGTCGCATGTCAGAAGAGCCAACAAACTATTAGGTTGTGTCCCGGTAAAACACCGGAAGATGTCTTGGGTTTCATGCAACGAGTTGCTGACGAGCGCACATTTACCATAGACACGTCGGCGCAGCATGTTAAAACAGAGCGATTCGTTTTGCTTCAGCATCAAACGAACCCGCTGCGGTGTCGATTTGTAGCTGGTTTACATGCAAGCGTGCGCGCAGCAGCCGCAAAAAATGGTGCAGAGTACGTAGTGGTCGGTGGAATTTTCACCCCGAACAAGATTGATACCCGAGCCCGTTTGCTTGAAACCATACCCGATGGGATCGTATCGAGAGTTTGTGGGCAAAACCTGCTGCTGTGTGCTGGTAAAACGCCAGGCGACGTGCTAGCTCATTTACGAACGGTTGCAACCGAGAGAACGGTCGAAGCAAACGCCACGTAAACTACACGGCATCCTTTTTTTTCGTTGCAAATTTGAATCGCTTAGGTGGTAATCAATCCGCACCAACAATGTCACTCCCAAACACGATAGCTGAGTATGAGCAGTGGATGGTTGCTAACTCATTAAGGCCAGTAAAAGAGCATTACGTAACAATGTGCGCTCGAATAAATGGGAACGCAGGCATTCTCCGAAACGTCATTATTTACTACTGTCTCAAACGCTTGGCTGTCCGAACACGCAACGATTTTGTTGTCGGGCAGACAGTTTTCGCAGTAACGGGTGCGTCAAACATAGTCAGCACTCCTAATTTTGGCACACAGTTTCTCAGTTCGAGCTGCGATCTTGTGGACGGTGTCCATTTCAAAAGAATTGTTCCCGGTGACGCAATCACTCACGTTCATCAGTTTGACGCAACAGGCTTCGGCAGTTCGGCTCTAGTGACAGGTCCTGAGTGGGTAACTAGACCAACATCAGTTATTCATTGCTTGATGCGGGGGAAGTCGCGTGATTTTGCAAACGTCAAGTGCTTCATCAGGGAATGTAAGATGAGGTATTCGGAACTGTTTCCACAAATTCACGTCGATCAGCCAGCAGCTCCACCTGCTCTTGAAGAGGTACCTGTCAGTGCTCGTACTGAAACGGTTGACAGAGCTCACACCGAAGCAACTGACCATGTGCAACGCGCTGAAGTCCGTATCGTGGAACAACTAACAGCCAGTTTAGAACGGGCAAACGCGCGAGAGACCGAACTCAAAAAAATGTTAGCCCGAGCTGAAGCCGAATGTAATGTGTTGAAAGACACATGCAACAGGTTGGAAGCAGAGTTGCACGACATGAAGGTTAACGCGCTCCTGGCCAGCACAGCATCTGAGTAAGCTGCTACACCATATTTTTTTACGTTTGTAAACCGTCTCGGTTGAACCGTTGTATCAACTCTGTGTACGATCGTTGCACCGCAGTAGCAAAGATGATCGTGTTACAATACGCGGTTTCACCTTCCATTGCAAGCAAATGACGAATGAACGTTCGTGGTTTAACGAGAATTTTGTAATCGTACCTGTCTCCTTTGTAAACCAGTTTTTGAACGAAACCTCGCGACTCAACAATCACACCGTCAACAAACTCGTAAACCAAACCTGGATAATCGGTCGTAACCGCAATGTAATCAGTTCCGTTAACGGCTGAACTTCCTGCAAGGTACTTGCCAATAACTCGCCACTCCTTTTCAAGCGGGATATTTTCGAACCCAAATGCTACGTAAGCCGATCTCCCAAGACAAAACGCATGTGGTGACTTTTGGTTAATGTCGAGGATTTGTATCATACGGTCAACTGTTCGGCAAACCTCAGGTGGTTCAAAAAGGGTAGCAATGGTTTGGGCGTACTTTCGCAGAGGTGGAATGATACCAACATTGAAAATATGCTCATCATACTCAACTTGTGAGGTGAAAGCGGTCATGAGGAATTGATAGATGATAGTTACGATCATTTTTTTTAATGCCGAAAAAACAATCATTGTTGGTCCGACATGCGTCTTTGCTTGCCGACTTACCAAATTTACCAATTTGCCAAAAGGAACCACCGTAAACGCAAGAGAATCTTGTAGCTCGACCATCACAATGTTGGCGAGCTACCGAGTCCCCTCCCATGCTTTGGTCCTCGTCTGACGTCTTGTCAGCCAAGGCATGGCGTGGCTTGAAGGCCAATGGCGATTAAATCATTCCCCTGAATGCGTTGGCAACGTACGTCAAATCGAGTGGAACTGGCAATGCCACACAGACGTAGAAGAATGCCCGCAGCGCCCCACGCGCCTGCTCAGTTTGAAAGGCATGATTGTCTGCGACGCAGCGAATTGTGTGTGGAGTTACGGTGAGGTACGTTTCAGGTTCGCGATCTTCGTCTTCAACGCGATTAACACACGTGTAGTGGGTGTCGGTTATTCCAATAACGCTAATGTATTCCCGTGAACGGAAGGCGGAAATGATTATTGCGTCAAACTTGTTCCTGAAAATTACCACACCTGGTGACGAGCAGACAAAAACGGTGTTGCCAAGTTCTTTGATTGTCGTCTCTTTGACAGTAACAAACGACCAAACAATTTCACCACCACTCACTGCCACAGCCGTGATGCGACACTCATCAGCATTCTCCTGCTTGAAGATAACTGTATCGTTAACGGTGTCGGCAAACATCTCTTGAATGTTCAGTAAATCATCACAAATGGTGGCATATGCGAATGTCATGGTGTTAACGACCCTAGTAATGGTAACTTGTGCTCGCAGAGACTCGTGGATAACGAAGAGACCTTGGAACGCAAAAATCTTCGGAGGAGCCCCAGTTGCGTCCACAGCAAACGCTACTCGGTGGAATGAATCGATGTGGGCGTTGTAAATTCCGCTCCTCTCATTGCCGATTGTCATGCCAGCCGTGAAGAAAGCAATATTGGGGTCAAACGCAACAACTCCCCAAACATTTGCATCATTAGGAAAGCGCACGGTGTGAGGATCATCGTATGAATCTTTGTCAGTAACCACTCTCAAATTTACCCTAGCGGCGTTAAGTTTTTTGTAACCGTGAGAATTTTGGCTGCCACTTACGTAAATCCAATTGTTGCCAGCAATGTCGTCAGCCACAATTCCACCGTCAGAGTCAAGAGTCAGAGGACCGCGCAGTTGGGATCTGATGTAAATGTGGTGCTCATTAACTCTGACCAAATCAACCGTGTCGCCAAGGAACGGTATTGTGAGCAATCTCTCGAGCGTCCCTGTGTTGTAAACGAACACAATGTCTCCGTTGCAAGCAATCGTTCTTTCTCCAGCGTGGTCAGATAAAAAGGACGCAGGATGTTGACCAAGAGGAATTTCTGTCTCAAACGAGGCGGTCATGGCTTAGTGGTAAATTTGAATTCGTTAAGATGAATTGGTTCGGAACAAAAAAAATCAAAGCTGATTTTTCGCCAATTTGCTGATCCACCAAATTCATCAATTCGTCAAAAGGACCCTCCGTAAACGTACAAGAGAATCTTGCAGCTCGACCATCACAATGTTGGCGAGCTACCGAGTCCCCTCCCAACCATTTGGTTCCCTTCTGACGTCATGTCAGCCAAATGAGGCACAGCCGGAGCTGATGGTAATGTTTTTTGCCCAACTACTCGGCGCAACCCGCACATGCCAATGCGAAGAAGCACAAGTCAGCTGGAAGTGGCAACGTCGTGCCGACGTACATGACCGCGCGGTTCATTGCACGTGCCACTGGTGGTTGGATCTTGCAACGAGCACAGGTCCATTGGTTAAGGTCCATCCCGGAAATGGTTGTTGTGATGTCTCCTCGGTTCACGAGCAAGCACCGACGATCTGACGCAGCGAGATGTTCCATGCCCTCATTTGGTGTTGGAATGGTTGTGACGAGGGCTCCAGTTAACTTTGTCCGATACTCCATCCGGACTCGGTCGACTTTGTACGCAAACATGCCTGCTCCGATGTCGCTAATCGAAGTTATGCTGTCCGTACCAATCGTCCAAACTGGGGTGGCGTCTACTGTGAATGCGGAGATACATGTTCGCGACGAGGTTTTACCAAACAAGATGACCATGTTGTCATCATTACTAACAACGATTAACCGAATCGTTGTGAAGTCAGTTGGTAAGGGAGTGCGAATGTATGTGGTTGTGCTGAGAATGGAAATCGTATCATTTCCATTCTTTGGAGATTCCGTGAAGACGAAGGCTCCGCGCATCGTGCAAATGTCCGAGCAGCAACCATTTTCATCCAAATCCACATCAACAAACGTCTGTCTGGCAGTGTCGTAAATGCCGTCCGAGACGCCACCACTGAGTCCGAAAATGCATAAGATCTGTGTGGAATCAAATGCAAAGACGTGTTGAAGGCTTTGCATGGCAGTCGCGTCGCGAGCACTGTGAGGGACAACAACAATGTAGTTGTCGAAAACGAAGCTGGTGTTTTTTGAGGATGCGCTTCTTTCAGCATGCATTCCATCGCCACAAAACTTGCAAATCCAGTCCGAATTTGGAACAGCGTTCAACTCTACACCTTCGAAGGTAAGCGTTGCAACCCTGTCAGACTGACCTTGTCTGCAAAGGTTAAGATAAATCAAGCGTTCTCCAACTCTGATCAGCCAAACGTTCCCAGCAAAAGTTGATCTGGTTGAGAGGATAAACGTCTTGGCGTCGTAAATTGAGACCGTATTACCAGCGCAGTGAACAATCCAATGGCACAAGGGGTCCACGTCAAGACTCTTGTAGCCTGATGTGACATTCAGTTTGGGAATGCTCATTGCTTGGTGGTAAATTTGAATTCGTTAAGATGAATTGCTTCGGTGTAAAAATAATCAAAGTTGGATTTTCATCAAATTCGCCAATTTGTCAAAAGGACCCTCCGTAAACGTACAAGAGAATCTTGCAGCTCGACCATCACAATGTTGGTGAGCTACCGAGTCCCCTCCCAACCATTTGGTTCCCTTCTGACGTCATGTCAGCCAAATGAGGCGCAGCCGGAGCTGATGGTAATGTTCTTTCTTCAGGCCTCAGTCCTGTGTGCCCAAATACAGCATCATTACAAACATGAGATCGTATGGAACTCGATATCTCATACATGTTTGAATAAAGGTCCTGTTGGCGGCTCGGAACCTGGGTGTCTGCCACATGCAGGTGGTAGGGGTCAAGATGCAGTACACGTTTCTAATATAAACTGTTGCGCATCCAGCAGCCATGCTAACTTCGGCAATGCGGGCACCTCCTTCATAGTAGTCGAAGTGTACGTTTGACAAAGACATGGAGCATTCGGCAATTGTTTTTCCAGTGCCTGTTTCCTTGAACGATCGGAGGCAAGTATTGCGACACTCTTCTACGCATATGAGCGGGTCGGAAGAACTGATCAAGCAACGGGATCCAAACACATCGATCTTCCAATATGTTATCTTGGTGGTCAGTCCAATCGACGAGTAGGTTCTGTTCGAATAATCGCTCCCGTCCACAATGATGCGATCGTTTTTGTGATCGAACGTAATCGAGTTGACAAAATCCCACTCCTGCATGAACACCTTGCAGTCAAAGGGAGCAGCTGTGAACAACAGGATTTCTCGTTTTTTCCCGCTCCCAGATTCGACAAGAACTACACGGCCAAGGGACAAGGCGCATGTAGCTATACAGAGCTGGCGTATTGCCAAACGTGTGCAAGAACCGTCAGACGCATACAAGTAGTACGAGAAGCGTGGGCCCAAATCTGCCGATCCGTCGTCATGAATGGATTTAGTCTCGTCATGCGGACTACGAAGCAACGCACATGAACCGTCAAACGTGTAAGCGCCGAATTTGTCGAGCGGTGCCCCAGTCGGTAAGGCGCTTGACGGAATGTTCAACGAACCGCGCTCAGTAATAATGGTTACGTCACCCGTATCGTTGTGAACTTCAGCATGCTGGCACAACGTAAGTTTTTTGAATGCTTGTTGGCGGAAACCATAACATGTAACTGTCGAACCATCAACACCAATCTTCATCATGCTGACGTCCGTGGCGTTTTCGAAGTAAAAGCAACCAACACCAGCCCTGACCAGGCGCAAAACCCCTAAGACGTTGTTTTTGAAGAACGTAATCCTGCGTGCTCTTATGTCGCGAATTTGAATGGAGCCGTCGTCCAGGAAACGCAACAAGAAACGACCGTTCAAGTCAAGAATAGCCGAAACTGTGTTGTAAAAGAGGTTGTACTGGGGCTTGATTTCGTTAACTGGAACGGCCATGGCTTAGTGGTAAATTTGAATTCGTTAAGATGAATTGCTTTAGAACAAAAAAAATCAAAGCTGATTTTTCGCCAATTTGCTGATTCACCAAATTCACCAATTTGTCAAAAGGACCCTCTGTAAACGTACAAGAGAATCTTGCAGCTCGACCATCACAATGTTGGCGAGCTACCGAGTCCCCTCCCAACCATTTGGTTCCCTTCTGACGTCATGTCAGCCAAATGAGGCGCAGCCGGAGCTGATGGTAATGTTTTTTCTTCCCGCTTACATGGGTCGGCCAGCAAATGCAAGCATAACGCAGCATAGGTCAAATGGGAGCGGCAGCGCTCTACCAGAATACATGACCGCACGGGCTGCTCCGCGTGCTGCTAACGACTGGTCTTTGTTGGTAGCGCACGTCCATTTGTGGCAAAAAGGTATGTTGGTGTAGATTGATGTGATACGTTGAGAACAAACGTTCAAGAAGTGGTATGGCGTTGCCACAATAGACTCTCGGGGCCCAAGCGGTGCTGGAATGGTCGTAACGTAAGCACCAGTTGACATTTTTCGACACACCTGCTCCCCGATGGAGGTTTTAATGGCAATCATGCCTTGACCAATTTCAGTAAACAGACTTACTTCATGTGTCATTGTCCACATTTCGAAACCGTCCAACGAGAACATGGAAAGACATGGATGGTGGTGGTTGATTCCATACACAATTATGTTGCCTTCGGGGTTAACAGTGGTTTGACGAATGGAATTAAACCCAGTCAAAAAGTCGACGCGAACGAATGCAGGTGCATGGCACGTAGAGAGTTCAAGGTTTCCATTCATTACGGTTTCCGTCAAAACAATAGTTCCAGAAACTATGCGAATGAAAGGTCGTGTGCCACGTGCAAACGGGTTCATGTCAGTAAACGTGTTGTTGGTGGCGTCGTACACACCGTTTAACCGTTCGTTTACGAGTCCGAAAATGCACAAGAAGTGAGTGGCGTCAATCAGGTAGATGCGGTGAAGGGAGTGCATTTCGACTAGACTACGAGTACCGATAGGGACAATGGTAACGCTCGTGTCTGTAACAAAGCGAAGCATTTGTGTAGTCGTGTTAATCTCGCAATGCATCCCAATACCATGAACGTAACAGCGCCACCCCACGTTTTGGTCAACGTTCTGTTTCACACCATTGTAATCAAACTCTGTAACGATGTCATGCTGGCCGTATTGGTCGTGCTTAAGAAAGATCCTCGTTAATCCAAGCCTGAATAACTTGGAAACTCCGTCGAGGGTTACTGCAGCAACGACAGCCAAAGTTCTAACGTTGTAAATGGTGAGTGATGTACCATCACAGTGAACAATATGATTGCTTGACGGGCGTGCCGTAGGGAGGTTTGAACCGTTTGCAACAATTAGTTTGTTCATGGCTTAGTGGTAAATTTGAATTCGTTAAGATGAATTGATCCAATCAAAAAAAAATCAAAGCTGGTTTTTTGCCAATTTGTCGACCCGCCAAATTTGCCAATTTGTCAAAAGGACCCTCCGTAAACGTACAAGAGAATCTTGCAGCTCGACCATCACAATGTTGGCGAGCTACCGAGTCCCCTCCCAACCATTTGGTTCCCTTCTGACGTCATGTCAGCCAAATGAGGCGCAGCCGGGGCTGATGGTATTGTTTTTTGCACACCTACTTGTGCGCACCGACGAAGTAAAGGATCACGTAAAGGAGGTCGTCTGGGATCAAACGTGTTACCATGCACGCTCGGACGAGTCCTCTAACAGCGTTTTGACGTTCTTCACTTTGCCACCAGTGGGTTCGTTCGTTCCAAACACAATGGTTATTGGCCACAATAATGTCCGTGTCAATCCCTTTTCTAACCACGGCAATTCGAATGTAGTGTTCCATTACGATCACACGAACGCCCTCTCCTCTGAGCGAGTGTTTAACGGCCACTTTACCAGTTGTAACCAACCTGAATTCTGGTCGATTAGTTGTTTCTTCTATGGCAACGACCATTTGCATTCCAGGAGCATACCTAATGTACGTGTTTGATGAGTCAACGCACCAGTTTACAACCTGAGTGTCCAGCTTAACGGAGGTAATACAATTCCTGTATTGACTCCCCGGTCTCATTAAGCCTCCCACGACGAGACTGCCGCTTGTGCTATCAAACACCATTCCGCGAACGAGCACCCATACCTGTGGCAATTCGGTAGCAACAACTTCAGTAACGGAGTAAACTGTGATACGTTGCGTCTTGCCTGGCCCGAACAAACACGCACGACCGTGGGATAAAGCACACACCTTGTACCTAACGTTATCCTGTCGGGCCAGACATTTATGGTTCCCAGCAATATCGAATATGATGTGTTTGAACACCTCAGATTTAACGAAGTATGTCGTTTTACCAGCTGGTTCCCCCAGAGAAACGTCGTTGTCCTGCTCAACTTTGACCGTGCAGGTCGTTTTGTACGACAAAACTGCTGTGGCACCTTCAAACGCGGCAACAAAAACCTCTTCAAGTGGGCATGGAAATAGTGTGGCATCAATACCAATAGTTCCGCAATCAGTAACGACGCAAACACAACCAGTGGTGTTGCGGGTAACGTGGAACTGTGGATCTTTGTTCGCAACTTCCTGAATATGCAAATTTTTATGAATGACGTGATCAGGGGGATTGCATGAGATGGATGCAATGCCTACACCGCCGAGCTTAACGAAGAACCTGTTGGAACTAGCCCTAATGAAGGAAACTTCCGCGTTAAACGGAATCGTTTTGATGGTACGGAACGTCCACGCGTCCATAAGAACCACCCTATCTTTACTCTGAGGAATCGCCGCCATTGTTTGAATTGCGCTGTCGAACAGGGCGTCGAGCAAACTGGGAATGGTAACGTGCATAATTCCGAGCGGTAACGGGGTGTCCATGGTCTAGTGGTAAATTTGAATTCGTTAAGATGAATTGCCTTAACTCTCGATTAATCAAAGTTGGGTTTTGGCAAAAAAAAGGATTTGGCGGAGTGGGTCATTCTCTATCCTCTAACGAGCTCTTCATGCTTTCCCTGGTAATGTAAAATGTCAAACATCTGATCAGACGGGATGTGAAGCGAAACGCATACGCAAACAAACCACCTCGTAGCACGTCTTACGGCAAGTGGCTGCTCGTGGAATGTTTCGATGCTCCACTTCGGGAAGATGTCAGCAAACAAGATGTCGTTTTGAGTGTTGCACATGTCAGTTGGTATGAAGAGCAGTCTGTCAGCATATGGGAGAGCGATGTGTTTGATGATGCAGCTGCACGACTCGATCGTACGAATAACGTGACCAGTATTTGAGCTGCGGAGATGAATTGCCCAATGAGCTTCGTACGACATTGTGGCGAACATGCAGCATCCAACTTCTTCAAGACCATAAATGTTCATTTCCGACAGCTCCCATTTAATTTCACCAGTTGTGGTTGAAACTGCACAAATAAACCGTGGAACGGGCTCCTCACGTACCAACGGACCCTCTCGGATCATAACTCCCGACGGAGTTGAATGGATCATGATCAAACAATCTGTTTCCTGATCGAAAATTGTGCTGTCAATTCTTTGACGAGGTGTTATTAGTTCGTTTGTGTGTCCTGTAAAAGCATCAATGACCCAAATGGCAAATGGAATGTTGCTACGTCCTGCTGCAACACAGTTAGGAAGTAGGTAAAACCGACCTCTGTTCATCGGGTAAGCTTCAAACAAGTTGGCATCAAAGCCAGCGTCACACTCACGACAAACATTTTTTGCCACGTCAAACACATTGAAAACGCCTGGCGAAACAATCGTTAACACCGCCAATCCGTCACATGATGCGTACATTTGCTCAGGGTCCAGTTCAAACTCGTCTGGAATGCATGTAGGCGTGTTGTTCGCAATCAACCAATTTGTGCGATTTTTTGAATTTAGGACAAAGTGGGTGGTGTCTGTTGCGTTTGCTGGATCAACCATCCCAGCTGGCATTGGTGCCGATCCCATTATGGAACACACACCTGCTTCGCCTGGGACAGACGTGTCGGTCCGATCATCTAGGTCAATGACAACGGAACAGTAGTAACACACTCCATATTCCATTCTGATGATACGTGGTCTGATTGATATGGTGGTTCGAAAAACCAGCTCACCACATCCCTTAACGTTGAAGAAGAGGATGTCGTACCCGCCAAAGCACACAGCTGCAATGCCGTACCCAATATCAACAGCAAGGCTCGTGACCGACCCGTCACTCGCGGCAAATTCAGAAATTGACGTGAAACGGAGTGTCATTGTGGAGCTGGTTGTGATATCAAAATCGGATTCATTTTTGTCATTTGCCTTTTTAAAACACAACCGTGAACAACAAATGGCATTAACTGAATCTTTCGAGTCACCTGAGGCGTTTGACGAGTATTTATTGGCCAGTGGCTCACTGCCAACAGTTTGGGAATACGTTTTTGCCCGAGCGCGTATGTTTGAGTCGGCCGAACTCGCTGATGCGTTGCTAACGATCCAACAATTCGTCTCGTTGCAACGTGAAGAGGAGAGATTTTGTGTTGAGCAAGCAGTTTTGACACGTTTTGGTGTGCCTCGTGACGCAACTAACATTTTTGTTTTTCTCACACAGCAAATGGGGATGGAACTTGGCTACGATTTTGCCATTCGAGACCAAACCGTTTACCTATCGGTAAGAGCGTTAACTGAATGTTTGATTAGCATACCAACGATGCGTCGGGCAACAATATTTGCAATGGAAAGCATGCACATGTACGATTTGTTAACGCAACAAATACAAACATCACGTTTTGAGTGGTCACCGGTTCGCTTTCGTGATGCACCTGGAACGCAAGCACAAAAAAGCATCGTGCTTTTCAACAAACTACAAAGTCCACGTCATTTTCGTGTTGTTGTCGGTACCGATTCACAGATAATGGGCTCGACAGCTGGTTATCAGCACCTTGGCTTCGTAGAATGCGTCAGATGGCCTATAAATGGCCTTTTAACGACCTGTGAGCGTTTGTTGGAGTGTATGCCTGATGGACTGATTGCGAGCACACGGGGACAAGATTGGTATTTATGCACCAACAAAACGTTTGACGATCTCAAAATTAGCCTGCAAGCGGCAACATTGTCGTGAACAAAAAATTGATACATATTTGGTAAGCGCAATCCGCTCCAACACAATCATGCCTCAACACATATCAACAACGACCGCTGCTAATTTGCAAACTAGTGAAGAATATGTTGCGTCCCAGTTGGCGAGTTGTAACACCAATCTACACTGTGCGGTCAACTACCTGAGCAATTTAATTATTGCAAGTCAAAACGGTTATGCGTTGCCAACCCCACCACCAACCATCCATTTCCCAAACTCTGATGGGTTTTCGGCAACGGATCAGATCTTGGCAGTATGCACGTTCGTTAGAAGAAAGCGTCTCGATCAAGTGAGGTGGTCTAAAACGTTAGAAGAATTGGTAAGTGAAAGAATTAATGGATAAACGCAACCATGATGTAAGTGTCGATGAGATACGTACAACGCTGTTGCCATACTTTTTTTGTACCATACAAAAAATTGAAACCAAAGTAATCAAGTTAATTTTACAACGAAATGACAACTAGCCGCCAACTCAGACATAATCGGGGTAAGCAAGACGAAGCAACATCATTTGCTTCACTCATTGATCGCAAACGCCAGACACTTGTGGCAGAGCGCAAGTTCATATCCCGATCGTACCAACAGTTGCACCAAATAGCCAACAGCCTAACAACAAGCGATCGACGGAAACAAAAGCAAACACTTTACACGCTCGGTTTGATCAAAAAAGCACGCAAACATATATCCGAAACAGTAACCGATTTGATTTACGTCCCAACTCCGTCGTTTATTTCAGTTGAAGACATGAATAGTCGACGGTTATCCAAATTACTGCGCTTGACCAAACAACAACTCGAAAAACTTAGCGCTGAACGTCGAGCGTTGCTCAGTAATCGAGCCCGGTTTCAAACAAAACGTGCCGGAGCCATTGGTACGTTGCTCGGATCGGGCATAGGAGCCGCCATAGCGGTGCTTATGGGTATGCCAGTGCTCCCAGGGGCTATAATAGGGGCTTTAATGGGTGTTTTAGTGGGGGTTGCCAGTGAAGGCAATTGGTGCCAAAAGTGAAACTGCGACCCCCTAACTATTTTTTTGTTGCAACATGTCTGTTGGAGCGCAAACATGCTGTTAACATGTTGTTAACATGCTGTTAACATGCTTTTCAAAAAATTGAACTGTCTTTGTGATCAGCAATTCGTTTCCAAATGACTTTCACACTAATCTTTGAGACTGGGAAGTCGTTTGTTGTCAGCAGGGAAACCATTGACATGTCGCCTACGTTGAAAATGTTTGCTGACCATGCTACTACGTCGGAAATTACGATTCGAAGGGATCACCGACCGTTTAAAGAGGCTATTTTGCCTCACCTGCTGGGTTATAGCCTGACAGAGCGTGAAACGTACGTTTTAGGGGGTCAAAACGAAGTAAACTACTACGGTATTGATTGGCCGTACTACTTTGACAAACACAACAAAGTGCTTGACGCTCCGGAACTCATTCGAATGCATCTTGTTGGATGGTTGAAAAACTACAAGAACTACGTTCACGTACACAACACGTTTGTTTGGAACGATATGCAGGTAACTCTTGACATCCCGAGTAATGCAAGACTGGTTCGAGGACGGTTTTACCGTTTTGATCTGGTTCGGGACAGCGAACCAACATGGTGGTTACCTATTGAGCAATCATATGAACAACCGTTACGCAAGCGGGTTGAACACTTCATGGGCATTGATAGTGTTTTATACGCCGACAATCAACTGCCAGGCAGCGTTACGATAGAAGAGCTTGTTGAGATTGATGCAGCAACACGTCTCGAAGTGGCCAGGCGTCGTTAGTTGCCTCAATTGTTATATTTTTTTCCAAAACACAAATTTGACAAGGTTGTAGTTCAAATAATTCCCGCTCATTCTTATCAACAATGACAGACCTCTCACAAGCAACGACAATGCTCGAGCAAGCCCGACTCGACTTTGTCCATCTCAAAAGGCTCAGTGTTCGCTATGCCGACATGTGTGGACGCGCTCTGCGTTCACATGAACAGTCCAAGGGCCTACCACTCGAACAGCACGTCGATTTCAGTCGCATAATGCGTGAGACAGAAAACATCCGACGTGAAATTCCGCTACCAAGATTCTACGACATCAAGCGTAGCGAAATCGACTTCAGTGGAATGGCAACAGACGTTTGGTGGAACATCCGCCGTCTGGAAAGAACCCTGGACAATGAATGGTTTACATGGTGTTAAACCGAATCGGGCTCTTTTTTTTGAGTGGAGTGTTTTGAAAATGTTCGGGTGATGAACCGGCAAACATGTGTCGGCACAAGCGCAAACATGTTTGTAACCATCTGGTGGCGGGTAAACGAAGTTACCCCTCGAGAAAACGGAGAAAATGGTCGTGTCTTTTCACAACGCGTTTGTTGAATCAAAAAATATCAAGCTACACAGCTAGCAACGTTCCACAAAACTCATTGCAGTTAACACAAGGTCTGTGCACAGCGATATTTGTGATGCGGAGTGGAAAAATGCTCGAGTTGAGCTCCGCAGCCCCTGGCAGTCCAGATGGTGCGCATCTATGGACCATCTGGTCGACATGTTGTACGCGCAAATCTGATCGTCGACATAGGCAATCAACATCTCACTGCCCATGGGCATGTGCAGCTCACGCACCCCAGCCGTTGCAAATGAGTACAATGGATTGCCAGTTACCATACTGCAGATCGTTGATGGGCCTCCCCACAATCTACCGATCACGTAATACTGCGTGTTCAGCATGTAAACCAACATCAGGTTCTCGATGGTTGGGCTGATCTGCCATACAGTTTCCAAGTTGTCGGCTCGAAACAACTCAATATTTCTTGTCAAACTTTGATGAGCTGGGTCACGTTGAACAATAAATATGCAGTCGGTTTGTGGTTCGAATGTGACGTTGGTAATATCTTCGCACCATTTAAACCGACCACCGTCGGCATCAGTGACCCAAATCTTTTGGTCGTTCCAAGAACACACTCGATCCAATCCAAGTGGACAGACGTGGTTTACTGTTTCTCCTGGCAACCAAGCAGTCCAACCTGAAGCACCATGGATCATTGCATCACCATGTGGTGGTACCGAAATGAGTGTCCGTCCGCCAAACACAAGCACCAAACCACTTCGAGCACAACTGTTTATGGTTGCCAATGGTTCTGTTTTGATGAAGTCGAATATCTGGTATCTGCCGATGTCAGTGGTGTGGCCTACCACAAAAGTGCCCACGTTCGAGAAGCAGACAAATTTCCCTTTGACATCGGAAATGGTGTTGTCCTTCAAAGAGTAACGTGCAACACACAGAATTTCATCCTGTCGGCGACCGTGGACAAAGACACCCCCAAATAATGAACGGTTACCATCTATTGTCAGTCGTGACAAATCTGTTTTTGCAATGAGCGTTCCCGTAGATGAATCGACGAAGCACGCAGTTTTGCCAACAGTGCACAATAACGTTTTTTTCAATGGATCACTATCCATGCAGTCACATTTCATCTCAGTGCGCCACAGTAGCGGAAATGATGTTGAGATGTCCATGTTGAAGCTGGTTAACGGTAATTAAGCCCAATCAATTTTATAATCGATGCAAAAAACATGCTTGTCCGCTTATCGGTTCCAAAATACCATCACCATGCTAGCCAAATCATTACACAGCGACATTCTCGTTGCAAACCAGAAGAACGCGCGTATTGCAACACGATCTTTTTGCTTGTGCGCGTGATGGTTCCCAACTGACCAGCTATCAGTTACTTCGAGCAGGTAAACTGAGTTGTAATCCGTGACGATCATTTGATTGCTAACTGACGTGCTGATGAACCTGTAATCAAAGTTTGAACTGAATGTGTACACCAATGCGCCAGTTTTGATGCTGAACAATCCACCTGTGTTATTGGGAAACTCACGACCGTCGGGACCGCTGGCAATCTGATCAACGCAAAAACAGCCTATGCTTTGAATTAACGTAGCATTAGTGCCGCAAACTGCGCTTATGTCCGAAGTCCACATCACGTTACTGTCGGATATGCGAACTGATCTGACGGTACCAAAAATCGACGCATCGTTAACTTGACCAAAGACAAGCAAACATTCGGATTGTGGATCGTACACAACGGATCTAATCCAGTTGGGCGATGTGAATATGACGTGACTGTCGTTAGCAATCCATATCACGTATTTGCTCCAGACACATAACCGATCGTCCTTGAGGAAAACCATACAACCACCAGCTATGCAACCTCGGGGCAAACAGAGAATGCGTTCGGATGATTCCAGGTCATGGATAACCGTGTAGTTCGTACCCTCTGTGTACGCAAGGTAGGTACCGTATTGTGATATGCAAAAATCGTCATGCCGTTGAAGAAACACATTTATTGTTCCTGGTTCTTCGTCAAGAGCGTACTTTTGGTACCCCTCTTCGTTACGCACGATTCCAACACCGCTTTCTGAGCAGCAAACAAGTTCACCATTGATTAGTTCCATCATGCAATCTTTTGGCGAACAACAACCGAAACGATACGCATTACCTCGATGACCTCCGAAAACAAGAAAGTCGTCGTGAAACACAAGACAGTCGACGGACCCAATTTCCTCCACGTCCATGCGATACGTCCATATCCCAGTTTCTTGGTCGTAAAACACTAGACGACCAGATTCCTGCTCATACACAGCAACCAAGCTTCCACGGGTGTCATATGCTGCTCGGGGAATACCAATAACATCATGTTTCCACAACACCAGCGATGAAGTAAGCAGATCCATAGCGATTGCCTTTGGTGATTTGGTTTCAATTTTGTAATCATATTGTTGTTCGAAAAATTTGACCCTGAGATTACTAGAACAATTCGCATCATTACAACAAACATGACAACTGGGCAGCGAATCCACCACCAAACGTCTCAAAAAAAATGGGAAAAAACGCCGGAGCAACTGGAAGCAGATCGTGAGCAACGAGAAGCGGAGAAGAAAATACAAGCGGAAGGCCTGTGTACCATCCTGTAGATGGGAGCGAAACTGTTCCAGTGAGCTATCGGTGAGAGGGCACAACCATTCTCATTTTTAATCTCGGGGTCACACTTTTTTTCCGCACTTACTTTTTTTGAAAAACGTTAGAGAGAGCAAAAAAGATTGACCAAGCACTTAGGCGTTTATGATTACCAAGCGTTTGCCGTGATCAATCAGCAGAGCAAAGTTGTCTTCCTCCTCTCGGAAAATCCGCCTGCGATCGTCCATTTCACGATTACATGATGCCCGCGTTTTAACAACCCATGGACAAGCTTCCATTTCATTGACATGGGTACGTGCTCGACGTTTTTTTCTACGCTCGTGTGATTTAATGTTCCTGAGCCTGACAAACTCGCGTTTTTCAGTAGCCACCTCAGGCTCGCTCGTCGGACTAGTTACCACAATCACGGGTATGTCTGGTTTTAACGGTGCAGACATTGTCTCGTCGACAAACTTTTGTGGCACAGATAATGCTTTGGTAACAACTCGTGGTATGTCGATCTGTGGCTTTCTGGTAACACATTGTAACTTTCTGGTAACACATTGTGGTGCAACAGCGGCACATTGCGGCTTCCTGACAACAGGCATGTTAGTTTCAAACCCAAAGCATTCGGTTGTAAACTGGCATTTGTTTTGAACCAGAGAACTCTTAACCCACTCAATTTGTATGAACACCGCAAGTTTGCTTGGATTGTGCATTTGATGCAATTTCACGTTCTGATATGCACCACAGCCAGTTTCAACTATCTCAGCAAGCTTGTAAGGGCATTTCCAATGCGTTTCAATTACACGCTCCACAAGCTCGGATGTAATCTGGTTGTTGTTCATCGATCGACAAATGGAGTCAGTTAGCAAATACAACAACGTATGGTTTCTTTCACATTGGTTCGGAACACCAATTGCGTACGTTACAACTGCACTTGACAGGTAACGGCGAAACACGTGGGAATCTGTGATGATTGCCATTGTGGAGTGGGTTAATCTTTATCGGGCAGTGATCAAATATTTGTTACGGCGAAGTTTGCAACAACTGGTTCTGTCCAGGGTTCGGTATCGTTTGTTTCTAGCCATTCGTCACCAGTTACAATCCAAGGCTCATTGTCAACGGGTTGACCAACATTAAATCCAGCCAGTTCCACACCATATCCATCGTCGGTCAGCGTTACGGCAACGGTTTGGTCAAAAATACAACTCGGTTCTCCGTAAAACGTGGGGACCAGTCTGGCGCGACAAATCGGACACACTCGTATGTTTCCAATGCCGACACACAAGCAACAGATCGATTCCGTATGAGTTGCCATGTGACCTACCGCGTCTTCGTAAGGGTCATTCGATTCCTCGAAGCAAACCATGCATTCAAACATTCTTATGACGGAACGGTAATAATCGGAATTAACCACGCGAACCTTTGACTAGACTGTCGTAATCATCAAAATAGCTCCACTAGCCTATCACTAGGATTACGACACGGAGCCCTTTCATTAAACTCCTTTTTGGCATTAAAAAAAATTGATCTGACCAGTTTCGAATCAACCACTTCCAAGCAAACCAAAAAAATGAGAGTTACAAACTACCTGGAATTTGAGGGTTCGCTTGGTAATGGATGGGTGAGCTATCCATCGATGTATCCACGCAGGTACCGTCTTCATTGTCGGTACGAAGCAACTGCAAAGGAGCAAGTTAGAGCTGCTGTTGAATGTTTAGAAAAAGAATTCGACGACTTTGAACATGGCGACAGGCTAATCGAAGTTGACGCGAGCTGGCAAGCATACAATTTCAACGTCATCGAAATTCGCGCTGAGCTCCTCGAGGAGGCGTTCGAAAAAGTTTACGTGATTGCCAAAAGTTCTGAAACCATTGAGCAACTGAAACTGCTGAAGGAACAAATGGAAGATGCAGCAGGTGTGGATTACGACTAGGGAAAATACCCACACACATGCTCCATTTTTTTTGGCAAAAAATATGGTGTTGGGGTTCTTACAGGCGTTCTATGAACTCCATCACGACACCAGCAGTGTCATCACAAATGCTCCCCTGTGTTACAAATCGGAAGAATGCTCGAATGGCGTAGCGTACCGTTTGACTGAAGCGATGGTGTGTTCCAATCGTCCATCTGGAAGGCAAAGAGTACATTCCGAAACCATGCATACTCTCTGAGACAAGTAGATAGTTCGTGTTGGGAATACACCATGGTAAGTACTCAAGCTGTGATTCAAAAGCATACTCCGTTTCCCCAGTATCCACTCGGCAAACCAATCGTGTTCCACTGAGGCTAGTTGTGACAAAGCGTTCCGAGTCCTGATGAATACGCATCAGAAGAACGTTATTATCTCGTCTGTTGCGAGTCCACACACTTGCACCATCTGCAACGCTGATCAGTTCGACACCGAAATTGTCAATCGGGCATACGTTTGTAGAATAGCACACCATCAAACAATTCATTTGCGGCATGTAATCAACTGTGAACGTACCTTTACGTGACAACGATTGACCGCCAGTCCACCAGATTGCGGCTTTGTTCCAAGCGCAAACTTGATCGTATCCAAAACAATACGCGTTTGCTGCCTGATCCAGTATGGCCCAGTTGACCCATTCACCTTCATCAACATCAAAGATTCGTGCCACACTGTTTTTGATTGTGACAATCTTTCGGCCATCAAGTGAAATCTGGCTACATGCGTGAACGTTGCCAATTGCCAATGGCGCCACAAGATCAGGACCGCAGAACAGATGCGTAGAATCGCCGCTCCGCCAGTCTGTTTTGACAATGTAGAATCCTGTTCCCGAGTCGCAAACAAACAAGCCCTCGATGTAAGTAATTTCTTTCCCAGGTGTGTACGTTCCAATGAGGTCAATGTTGTCTGGTCGTAAACAGTCAAAAGTAAAGATCCCGTTGTACATTGTAGTGCCACAACCAAGTTCAAACGGCACGTCGACGCTTGACATGAGATCGCACGTGGCTGGAGCATAGAACCGGATTGTTTTGTCGTGAGTGCATGCAATCGTCCCAGTAACTGGATCGATACAGACAACCGAATGAACGGCAGGTTCACACCAAGTTTCGAAAGGCAGCTCCATCGTGAATTACTAGTAGTGAATGGGTATCAATTTTTTTCAATCGAAAAAAATGAATTACGAGATACATTATCAATTCGCTCCACCATGGCTCGCTATCAAACTACGGACGCAGGCAGCGCTCACCAGTCTTCAACGAACGAGGGCCAGCTATGTATTGTTTGCCTGAGACCTGAAACGTTTCAATCGATTGTCGATGCCTTTACTCCAGAGTTAATGCCAGAAATAAACTACCATTCTGACACGATCGTTCAATGTCAATACATTCGGGATCATTTGCAAGAGCTACTCGACGGTCTCGTTGCTAACGGTTATATTGTAATCGTCTAGAGCCTGGTCAAGCAAACCGTTTTTTTGCAGATCACCGTCAATTATTTTTCTCTCCATGTTTCTGAGTATGCCTGTCGTTGATATGACCAGAATACACAACGAAACAAGAAGAAACGACACGATGATTTCCACGATCAAAAATATGGCAATGTATTGTTGCGTTACATTAATCGCGATGAGAACTTGTTGTAGCTCACTTGGATCTGTTAACGTGCAGTGGACGTCCGTTGGGGCTACTTCAACAAAGCACAATGCGAGGATGATAAACTGTAACATGCTCATTTATCATTGTTACACATGTCTACAGAACAGCAAAAAAATTGCAACATGCATCTACTCAACGAGCAGCCGATCTATTCAACGAGTGGAGCAGCGTCGTAAATTGAAATAACTTCGAAAGTTAGCTGACCACGATTCCGAAGCATTGCCAACATCAAATGTGGTTTGCCTTCCAACTGTTCTTGCCATGTGGTCATTGGTAGATCATCACCGCACCCATTTTCGTAACCAACAACGTCGCTCAGAAACGTTTCAGTTGTACATTCATTGCCCATGCGTGCTCCGTCGTGTTCTGAAGTGAAGCGTACGGTCAGTTCGCCAAACTCACACCAACCTCGTTTTGCGCTTATTGCTTTGTACGCAATGCGGCTGCTTGGGTAAACAAATGCTGGAATGCGTTGGAAGTTAACGGGGCGAACGTCCAGAGTTGAATCAAAAACAATCCATGCGGCAAACTGATCGCCGGTTCGGAAAAACTCATACCGCAATCCGTTGAGCCATTTGCTTGGTCTGGCGAGTATCTGTTGTGTAACTGGGGTTGTCATGTGATCGGACGGGGCTGATGACATAGAAACGGATTGTATCTTGATCCCGTGATTCATTTTTTCTACGTTAAACAACTCACTATTCGCATAATATCTTCTAGTTTCATTCTCGTCGTTTTGTTCGTTCTGATCGTCACCGTGGCGTGTCTACCGAAGGAGCAAATATTCGATCGTTAGAACGGATTGAAAAAGCGTTCCAACTCGATTTCATAAAAACCAACCATAACAAAGTATGCATCATCGTTAGTCGACCAATGTCAATCTTAGATTTGGACCAGATACTCAACATACAACATGCGATCGTGCACCTGAACATCATGGATTCTCGTGACAATGAGGTGGTATTACCTTCTTTGAAACGAATTGCAGGTGTGATAGCCACCTCCTACGAGCGGGTTCCGAAAGCTCCACCCAGAGCCAACAAAGCAAGCACCATTGATAATTTCTCGCACGCTACTAGCGCACCTCCGTGGGAAATGGGTTTTGAGTATTCAACCAATTACGGAAACGTAACCGAAGAAGAAAACGAACGGGATGACTCGATGGATGATGAAACCAAAGCGAAAATCGTGCAGCAGAATCTTCTGGAGTTTGACAACCCTCCACCGATTCCAGACCTTCCAATGTCGTAAAAGAGAGTTAAAACCCCGAGGCATCTTTTTTGACCGCCAAGAAAAATTGATCCATTCGTTATTGAATCAATTCCCCTTGACCGAATCTTATCAATCAGTCAAAATGAATCACGTAGGTGTGGAGCTCGTGAGTGCGTCTGGCAATGGAATGTTGATATACAAAGCTTTCACAGAACGCAAATTCTACCTTTCATATCGACCCGAACGAACTGTGGAAAAGCAAGCCACCGCTGCCATCAAGGATTTCATAACCGATTTCAAATCCAATCCCGACGACTGTGCGAGTGATGAACGGCTGTATGAAGTTGATCGTAGCTGGGTTGGTCTTTGGCGTGAATGTTCCATTGTTGAGGTCTACGTTAGACTTCTGGAAGTGAGAATCGGAAAAGTTTTTGTGATCGCAAAGAATCACGAAGACATTGCTCGGTTAAAGCTGTTGAAAGACGAGAAAGAAGTCAAAGACTTGGTTGCTGCCGAGGAGGCCGCCCGTCACACAGTTGCCTTGAAAGGTTGGAACACTCTTTGCCCAGTGTATTCTGATATCGGTGCTTTGAACGAAACTGTACTGGCATGTCCAAGGTTTGAAATTATGACAATCGCTGCTCGGAGCCAACAACCAGTGTTAGCCATGATTCTGCAAGCGTACCAGTTGTTGAAATCAGAGCTCAAAGCCGTGCGCAATGAATCAAACCTCGAAACGATGAAATTTATGTACGAACTCCACCAGTCTAAGTTTCACGAATGTTTGCGATCAATGGAACGTGATCAAGTTTTGTTTGGTAACCTGAACGCCGAAATGCAAAGGGAGCTCGCAGTGTTTGGTAATAACGCTCCTGGGCGAACGGACGCTGTCGAACAGTTCCGTCAAATGAATCGCGGGTTTGAAACGCGCACCGCCGAACTCAAAAAGGTTGCAAAAGAGTATTTACCTGCAAAAGCCCGGGTCGAATTTTTAGAAATTGCGGCCCGAACTTGGCAAAGCGCTCAGGGAACCGATCGTGAGCTCGAATCTCTCTTCGAACGCAGTTGCAATGTGGAAGGTGTGCCTAACGCCAAACGTTTCAAAGTTGAAGATCTAACTGATCATGAACAAATGTGTGTAACGGATGAGTCATAAAACGCCTCCCATTTATTTTTTTTGTTTGTATTATGGCGACACGAGAATTCATATACCTGACAAATGCCGCGCCCGAGTGGGGCGGTGAAACTGATTCCACTGGAACATACAAGGTGGGTAAAACCGACGACCTCTCCGAACTGATGGAAATGCGCCCGTTTAAATCACGACTGGTTCGTTACCGTGAAGTGTCAGACGGTGAGGCAGCAGAAAATTGTATCATTCATTACTTTACCGAAACGTTCGGTGACCCGGTTCGAGGCAAAGATCACTTCTTCGGGAACGTAAACGAGATGCGACAGGTTCTCGACAAAGTTTACATGTTTTATCACGCACCGGAAAACGGAATCGTCAATATTGCATTCCGAAAAAAACGAGACGCCGAGTTACATCGCTGGGAACCTCCTCCAAAACCGTCGGCGAATCAGTCCCGGTTGAAATCTCCAAAATCGCGTCGCAGACAATCGGAATAGTAATGTACCACAAAAAATCGGCGACGCGGTGCAAAAAATTGGCGGATTCGCTCACTGTCCGTTTCCACGCACTTCAACGGTTTCGATAGCGAATCTGTTGTCATCCATTTTTGCCGTGAAATCCAACCAAACACATCCAACGCAGCTACTGTGATGAGCCGAAACGAGTGGAAACGTGTAACGGTTCATGGTCCCATCGACGAGGTCAACAAGCTCAGTTTTTTTGATCGTGAAATCGCTCCAGTGCGATGACACTCTGTTGCCACAATAACCCGCGACGCTTGCTTGGAAAGATTCCAGATGACCTTCGAAGGAAATTACTTCATTTGGTTGACACGTTAAATCTACGCTATCCGTTACGACGCGGATTAACTGGTTCGAATTGTTGGTTAGGGTGAACAATTGCATGTTGGCTGGCAGGATTGACTATTCTGATTCGGAATCAAATTTTTTGCTGCAAACCTTTCGGCATGTTGACATGCCACGTCAGCACGTGCGCGAACCCTTTACCAACCTATCACCAGGATTGTGTGACACGTGCCGATCATATTTGATAGGCCAAAAAAATTGATTTGTCCATCGGCAGATCAATTCCGCCCAGTCAAAATGTCACGATCTTCCAACCACATACCATTCGAAAGCACTCTTGGCAAAGGTTCGTTGGAGTGTGTTGCCGAGTATCCTCACCATTATCATCTCATGAGGCGATGTGAAAAATCCGCAGGAGATCAGACCGAAGCTGCCATTGCAGACTTTGTGGAAAAATTCGCTGACCACATGGAAAGTGAGCGTTTGTACGAAGTTGATAGTAGTTGGTATGGTAAACACGTTATTACCGTTCGTGCTAAGGGTTTGGGAGCAAGCTGGGAAAAGTTCTTCGTTCCAGCGGAAACCCCTGAGAACTTTGAACGAATGCAAGCAGACAAAGCGACAATGGATGTTAATGTTATGAACTTGGTCGAGAGCAACGAACGTGAAGCGCTCGTCGAAGAACACGCATTTGACACCGTTCAACTATGGAGCAAAATAAACTCCATCCTTGGGGACGCATTAGTTCGCGAGGTCGGAAACAATCTCAAGCATAGCTGCGCTCTTGACAACGGTCCGTCTGCCAAGCGTTCCAAATCGTAAACGTTTGATGTTTGTTTTTTTTGTCGGTGGTGTTGATTATAATGACTTCTTCAACCGAACTCGCACTTGTTTTTGCCATAATTGTGGTTGCTTGCCTTTTGATTTATCTATTGTTCATTCGAGACAATCATGCAGATTTCTCAGCCCTACCGAGCGTATCTGCTCCTCATTACAAATTTAGGTACGTCGACCCGCGAATGCCCGAAACAGTATCTTCGAACTGGTACCTGGATTCGGTGGGGGAAAACCGATTCAGGCTTATTTCGGAATCCCTGTGCAACACAATCATTAAAAATTCACCAACTCGTGCTGGATGGTTTCCAGCAGCACCAGCAAGCAGTTGGCCGCGAATAAGTGCTGTTACAACACCCACGGTAGGTTCCCAACTGGGCACATTTGGCTCTTCTATTTTGATGGAAATTTGTGTTCAAGCACCAGTTGGTAAAGCCAGTTCGGGTTTAATAAAGATTGTAGAACCAGGTTACGTGGCAAGTGGAAACAATGTCAACAGTCCAGTTCACGTTTCACGACCAGTTATTGCTGCAGACGGCATGAACAACGTGCAAATAATGTTTGACAGGAGTTTCTTCTCGGTGAACAACATCATGAAACAATCCAACGTGATTCTGGTTGCCCAACAGTTCGATTCACATCCGGTGGCTCATTTTGAGGTCACGCTGATTGGCGGAACGCCTGGATAACACGTTAATTTACTGCTCGCGTGCACAACCCGTTTGCTCGTGCGCGAACTGACCACTAGACGGTTGTAAACAACAAAATGAGTTCACCAACATACCACCAGAATTTTGCGCCACCTGCTGGGTGTTTTTTGTACCAAACAACCACACCATTTACATAATGTCTCCCGGTTCCATTCTAGTCATTTTGTTCGTCCTGATTATTGTGGTGGCGCTCTTTTTCGTCCAGCCAACACAATCTGGTGGCGGACCGTTTACAATTTCGAACGAGTTGATATTAATTGTCCTCCAATCAAAAAGTGAGAAAAAACTTGTCCCAAACTTTATTTGCATTGGTGAGAAACACGTATCGGTCAATATTCACGTTGGAATGACAAGATCAGGTGCGAATTTCGTACGATTACTTTCACACAACCCGCAGGTTCACCATATTGTTCTTTACAACGAAGCTAAAAATGGTGCGACGTACAGAAGTGACTCCAACATGGAAGTGTTAGCGTCAATAAACACTTCCACGGGGCCAGCCATCGAAAGACGCGTTACGTACTACCCCAAAAACAGTGCGGTTGTTACCAACGTTGACGTTGACATTCGGCAGTACAATCTACCCATGACTTCCATTTTCACTCGATCGCATGCGATCGCAGCAGATTGGATCGATCATGCTGCATCATTCCCAGGTGCCAAATGGAACGACCCAGATGTCTTTTGCCGATTGTTTGACTACATGTACAATCCGACCAACAGGTTAAGTCCGTTACATGACCTGGACAACACACTGCTTACCTCAGTAGAGTTCCGCCTCATCTATGCGCGGATTCGAGCGTATCTCTACCGTGAAATCGAAACGATGAAATTGCGTGAAGAATACAAAAACTTTTCCCCCCGACTCTTCATGGAAATGTCTGGGCTCGAATTGCTCACATTGTGCAATCTTTTGACTAGGCCACGTGAAGTGGGCACGATCCCAATTTTTGTAGCAGGAGCAGCACACACCAGATTGTTAACACGTGCGTTGGAGCCCTACATGGAATCGACCACGTTTACCTACCGCGATATTTGCCCCGGTGAACGATATTTTGTCGATGCCGTTCTCAAAGATGCCCCCTTGCCCGCTGAAGACCCGACCAAAATCATTTCTTTCAACATTTACAAACTCAAAAACGACTCCGTCGTGATAGAAATCATTCCGAGAACGTTTCAGGATCCTGCAGTGGGACACTATGTGGAGACACTTCGGAAAGCTCTTGGAGCATCCATCTATTCGAGTGTTCCGTTAGCAGGATTTACATCACCGTTTCAAAGCTTTGGTACCTGGCTCGTAGATGAGAGTGCCAACATCACGACAGTGAATGAAGGCCCGTTCGAAATCTACCAGCCATATTTTGACACGGGAACGGACGCAGGTTTAGCGATGAAGGTAAGAATCGCATTTAAATCAGAAGTAATGGAGAAGCTAATACCTGCCGCGGAAGCGTTTCTCCACAAGAAGCACCTCCTCTCTTCCTGGCATTCGATTATGGAAGACGATAAAAAACGTGGTGTTCGGGATAGAGGAATGTTTGTCCGATCGTTGGAGTGGCTCGAAACGGAGTTTCAACTCGATTTCATAGAAAAATGTGGAACGCAGTTTTGTGTTATTGTTAACAGAATGATGTCAATCCCAGACATGAGCCGTGAAATGTACGAACTTGAAGCAAAAGAACTAATGCGCCTAATAGATTCACGTGATGGCGATTTCGATTTACCATCTGCGAACCAAATCCAAGCCCTAGTTGCATCAGAAGGTGTCCACGTGCCGCACGTAAAAACCACAGACGGGGCTTTTGTCGAAAACACTATTGGCAATTTCACTTTGGATCATATGCCTCCCCCGTGGAGCGTGGATTTCACTTACCGACCAGAATTCGATGGGGAAATCACAAAAGACACTGTTACACCAGTGACCGACGAAGCCGTCAGAGCAAAAATTGAACAGAACTATCTTTTGGTTTTCGACAACCCACCGCCGATACCAGACTTGCAGCATCCACCCCAGCCAGCACGCGAACTCGCCGCTGTCGAGTTGTAGACATTAAAATGGGTTCACCGACGCATCATCAGGATTTTACGGCGTTCAACAAAATTGATCTCCATTAGTTACTATCAACCCGCATTATGACTGACATTATTACTCTCGTTTTTGCGTCAGGCAAGCAGTACGAAGTTGCCAGAGAGTATCTCGAAGCGTCAACCACATTGAAAATGATCGTTGAACGATCGGAATCCAAACGCATTGTGATCCCAAGAATGCATCAACCGTTCAAGGAAGCGGTGCTGCCACACCTACTTGGTTACAGTTTGGCAAAAAGAAACGTAAATGTGTGGGGTGGTCAAGACGAAATTGACTGGTACGGTCTTGACCGATGGCCATACTTCTTCGACGAGGACGATAATGTGTTGCCAGTCCCAAAACTTGTTGTCATTGCACTGGAAGCCTGCGAATTGAAACCAGACATTGTATGGGATGACATGCAGGCAGTGAAAACGGAAGCTGTTGCTTTGGGTCATGACACGTTTTATCGATTTGAGGTCCGAAGCAATGCTGGAGGCAGGGAGGTGGCCATTCCCGATTTCTCGTTCGACGAACCACTGTATGATCGCATGAATCGAATGTGGGCCGACAGTGCGAACTACTTTCTGGATCGAAATCCAATTTTGCGCGAACTCTTGGAGGTTGACGCAAGAACACGCCAGAAGGTTGCTGAGATGCGTGCTGGTTTGCCGTAAGAAATTTGGTTCGGATTTCTGGCTATCAATTGTTACCTCCACAAAAATGCCAAAAAAATCCAAATCACACGCGTCAGCACCCAAGGGAATCAAAACCCGGGCGGCTCGTGCTGCCAAGATATGCGCTTCATTGTCATTCAAAACTGGAGGCCCCGTTGGGAGCAAGATGATGACATCATTGAAAAAATAGTGCATAGCACGCTGACGATCTTTTTTTTGCGGGAAATGTGTATTGTGGTCGGTGCGCGAACCGGTCACTAGACAGTTGTAAACGTCAAAAAAGCTCCACTAGCATATCATCAGGATTTCGCGGTACGTTAATGGGGGTTGTGAGCATTAAAATGCGCCCAGTACATGCACATTGCAAACGTACCTCGCGTGTAGCAAATTGGCGCGCGCGATGTTTTTTTTGTAACCACGTTGCCTGTGGTACAAAAAAACAAACCAGCAGGCACGGACATCAACTAACATGCCCATTCCCAGACCTTCCCGTAATCGAGACGGGATCTGCAAAACGTGGCGTGCCATTTCCAGTAATCCATGACGACTCCAATGAGATCGTTTGGCAACCATCGCCACGTCGCTCTGAAAAACGTTCGCACATTTGCTCGCAGCACTGGGTCGCTCTGTTGGTACATGTCGATCGTCCATCGAACTGATACGTCAATGGCGACGAAACCAGATTGAAAAGCAACACACAATACGTTGTTGTCAGTTCTAATTATTTTGCAAATGTCAAACGTGTAATATTTCGATGATTTGAGAAGGGTACCGTTTGCCATGCTCCGAACTTCGATGCATCTGCAACGGGGCGATTTCGAACTGGCCGCGAAGCTATCTTTGTCAGCAGCGATTGAAAAGTGCTTGCTGCCGCCGTTCGTTTGAACCGTCCAAACGAATCGGAGAGTTGGAATGTGCACAAGCGATAGGTATGCTCGACTGCGTCCTCTGACGTAACCGACGAGTAAATGATTGCTGGACACGTAACAGACGTGCGGCATTGTGTCGACGTCGCAAAGCACCTTATTGCTAGTGTTTGGTCCGATGTAAACAACCGTTACTGATGTATCGTGCACGGCGACAAGTGTTTGCCCATCCGGTCCAACTTTTACAATCCTGCAAAATCCAGCAACCAATGTGTTCGTGGTGATACCCGTACCGTATTCGTCAGGGCGCGCAATGATTGTGTTTCCGTTCTGGATGTTCGTGACAGCAAGTTCGCCAAGGAAAAACGTAGCGCAGATCTGTTCGTTTTCCGACACGTAGAACCGCATGTGTTCAGGTTCGCGCATCGGACATGCGAAACGGTATAACAAACACAACGTATCGCCGCTAACGACCAAGCATTCAATTTTGTCAACCATAAAAATCTTGTCGTTGTTGACTAGCTTAATGAAGTAGCCGTAATAGGCGGTGAGTTCGATTATGGCATCGCTAACCATGTAATCAATCACACAATGTTGCTGGCCCTGGACGTCGGTCGTAAAGCCGTAATATTTGTTGCCGAACCACGTCACGTTCTGGTCAGTTGGCAGTTTGAAACTCGCAATTGGTACGTTGGTTTCGGTACAAACAACCGTGACCGTTTTTCTGACGCATTGAGCGTATCGCTTTCCATCGGAAGTAAACTGTCCTCTGACATCGTACATGCCCAGTTTGTCTATGTTTAGCATTTCGGCGCTATCAGGATCAATGTAGCAAACGGACGGCCAACGACTTAACTCCATTGTTGCAAGCGAATTGGAACAGAAAAAAGTAACTCAAATATTCTAACCTGGTACTTTTTTGCTCCACCGATCGTTCCGATCCCGTCACCCAGCTCAATCTTGTCGAACGTGCCACGACCAAAATTCCATGATAACTCCTTCGAGATCGTTTGGCAACCACCGCCACGTCGATACATAAAACGCCCTTACTAACGCTCGAACTTCGGGACGGGCGTGTTGGACCATCTCGGGATTCCAAACGGATGTCGAAAAGTTGTAAACGACGAACCCTTGCATTAATTTGAACGTGAGCCTGTTGCCCGACAGTACGTTTGTGGATCCGACAAACAAATTGTGCGGCGAAGACAACGCCAAAAGCCCGCCGTCAACCAGTCTCCGGAGCTCGATTACTGCGCCCAAATATCCGCCAACACAGATGGCAAACTTCGTTTCATCGATCGCCCAAACACGGCTGATGTGTCTTTTGGTTTTAATCGACCACACACGAACAAGACCGGGACGGAGCAAAAGCGTGACCTCTTTATGATTGCCGTTTTGTGTGCACACCGCGATATGTTTTTCGGTCAAATAACATGTCGGCAGCGGACGACTTTGATCATGGTCAAGCCATGTTATTGTTGTTTGGTGGCCAGTTGGAATTTCGGTAATTTCGATCTCACCCGATTGGTAACGACCTGCAAACGAACTGCCCGTAGGGCAAACTGCGAGGAGTTCGTAACTATCACGTTCAGCACGTCTGAACACACACCTTCCGTTGTAAACCGCGAGAAGATCGTAACTATAACATCCGTCACGTCTATACACATACCTTCCGTTATGAAACGTTGCAACCGGCTCTTTTGCGCGGCGCGGATATTTTGGCGGCATGCCGGTCAGAACGGTCATTCGACAGTCCCTCGCCGTTACGGCGTGAATGGAAGAATTTTCGAAGCACTGCCATCCGTTAAGCGCTTCGATTGAGGCTTTCGTTTCGCAGTGCTCGGCGGCACCTGCAGGCAGTTTTTGATTTATGCGTATGAAGTGAACGCCATCCTCGAACCCGAACTCGGGCACCAGGATCCAGTCTGTTCCACCGTCATACCTTCGAACATACGTCCCTTCCATGCTGATCACTCGGCAAGTGTTTTTGCAAAGCTGAATTCCGTTTGCCGTTCTGCACGGCATGCAGTGTGTATATGTCGCACCAGTTTCAAGATCGAACACAAACAAATGCCCGTTATTAAGAGTAACACTAAACTGACCGTTGTCTGAGAGCGCAGACAGGCCAGCGTCAGCTTTTCGAACTACTCTGCTTGTAATCATTTGGGCGTGGTTGTTGTTGAGGAACGTTAATCATTTTTTGTTCCAAAAAAATGTCCACCCAAACGACCCGATCCTACCGCCCGGCCCAGTTTTGCTGCTTGGCTCAGTTTTGCTGCTTGGCTCAGTTTTGCTGCTTGGCTCAGTTTTGCTGCTTGGCTCAGTTTTGCTGCTTGGCTCAGTTTTGCTGCTTGGCTCAGTTTTGCTGCTTGGCTCAGTTTTGCCGAGCATGCCATGACCAATATTCCATAACAACTCCGATGAGGTCGTTTGGCAGCCACCGCCACGACGACGCGTAAAACGATCTTATGACGGCTCGTATGGACGGCCCGTAATTGTCAAACATCCAGGGTGAAAATCGAAATGTTGTGTTGTACACGCTGAAACCGCCGCGCACGCCGACCACGAACCTGTCTTCGCTCGCACGAATGTAGCGGTTGGATTGAATGACGTTGCTTGGGGCAGAAAATGTGAGCAATCCACCATCACACACGCTTCGAATTTCAACTCGGAGCTGCGTACGCACATCAGCGCAAATCAAGAAAGTGCTGTCGGACAATGGAAGAATCTGCCTACAGAACCCTGGCAATTCGACGGACCACAGAACTTCACCGTCTGTAACGTCGACCAGACCCAACATGTCACGGTCACCGTTTCTAGTTCCAGTAATGATGTGATCGTCCGACAGGTATCGGAGCTTCAACGTCATTACCGAACCGTCAAAATGAATCGGTGGCCCGCTCGGACGCTTCACAATCGTCATTCTGCTCTGTCTACGACGGCCGAGCATATCCATAGCTTCTATACCTCGCAAATGGTCGAGCAGCTCTTCAACGACAAACGAAGTTCCACTTGGACTAATATCAGTAACACGACGGGTGTTGGGCCACATGCGGGCATCGTGCTTTCCAATCGTTTGAGACAAGCAATAGCCCGTACGTTCTACCAACACGCTAACTTTGTTGTCGGCCGATATTCCCGCCTGCGTAATCGAGCGTCCCGCATGATCCGATGCAAACGTGGCCAGAAACTTTCTTCCATCAGTGACGTCGACAATCGAACAGTTCGTTTTGCTCATCGTGTAAACTTTACCGTCTCGATTCACTTGCACGATTTTTCCGGGAACGTCGCAAAAGTCTCTGAGCGATTTCCATGTCGCCTGACGATCGATGTAATCAACGATAAACCAGCCGATTCCGTTTTGTTTGACACAGTGACGGTTTCCGAAAAGGATGAAATCTGCCGGTGCAGCAAACTGGACCAGTTGCTCACCGGTTCTCGTGTCGTAAACCGTGAGCACATTGTCTCTGCAAACACCGTAACGATTGCCGTTGTTTGAAAACGCGACGGCTTCACCGTTCGGCTCGAAAACAATGGTCGTCTTTGATTCCATGGCGAGATTGTGTATGAAAAAAAACGAATCAAATATGGCATCGATCAGAAACGCAGAGCATACCATTTCCAATATTCCATAATAACTCCGATGAGATCGTTTGGCAACCACCAAGTTACCATGTAGAACGCTCTTGCTGCAGCACGTGCGTTAGCTCTGCTGCATCGGTACTGTTCGGCTGACCAGCGGATTGTAATATCGAACGTTACAAGATCGTTATTTTGCGTAAACATTGTGAGTCGACCGTCAGACATTTCTTGACAGCGAGTCGATTCAAGCTTGCATGTTCGAGCGAGACAACAACCGTCAGCCGAGCTTCTAACGAAGTAGCATTCTACGGAGCTTGTTTGTTTCTCGCATGTTACGAAAGTGCTCCTGTCGCCAGCAGACCTGATACTCCAAAGCGGCCTCGTCTTAACGCACCAAACGGGTGTAGGTTCGCTAGTTTCGTCGATATAGTACAAGGTAATGTTGGTTGGTCTGTTGTAAAAGTTGACTCCAACCACAACATGTTCGTTTGTAATAAACGTTACACACGGACAGTCGACACCACAGGGCACGCTGTATATTTTAGTTGCCCGCGTATCAACAATTCGCAGCTTCCGACAAGAGTCGTAACCTTGCGGCTTGTGTGTAACCGCATATGAGTACCCGTTCGGACTTGCCGCAAGTAATGTTTGATTGGCGAGATGTGGATTTGTGGCAGCAGTGCGGTGGCCTTCAGCAAAATTGTAAGCTGTAATTAACCCGTTGCGTTTTATGACGGTTTTTCGACCGCTACGCATCGTAGTTTCAACGTGAAAATCACTTTGTATAAACCCAACCCGACCGCAATCGGACACCTGAACGCAGATCTCGCTCCGACCACAATCCGATAGTGTGTGAAATTTGCAACCATCGATGCCTCCAAGCTGCAGCAATGGTCGTGCAGTTTTTGTGTGGTGGTTGACGACAAAATGCGTTCCTGCGTCGCTAATAAAACAAAACTCGCTGTCTGACAGGGTAGCCGCAATCTGACCCGACCAACAGTAGTCGGTTGTCCAACAGTTACCAGTGTGGTAATCTATGACACATTGATGATCGAGGCCTTGCACAATCACACAACATCCATCGTAGGCCTGCGAAATGCTGTCGATTGTTTTGGGCGCGTCAGTTTCGGCAATTGTTTGACCTGTCGTTACGTCAACAACTGTGAGATGATTGCAATTTGCAAACGCGAACAGTTTGCCGTTCTCCGAAATTCTGTTCGTCAGTGGTTTATAGTTCCCGACGCGGTAGGTTGGAATGTGAGTCATGTCGATTGGAAAACGAAAAAAAGATTCAAATGTATCAGCTAGATCTTGCAGCCGTAAAATGCAACAGTTTCATTTCGAACGCCCTGCTTCGCGCGCTCGTCGGCAAACTGCCAGATATCGAAAAGTATCGACAAGAAGACGTTAATATCGTCGTCAATGTTCGAATAATGGTCTTCACGAAACCCGTTCGTTACCCCAGAATATCGCGATTCGAAGTCGCGCACCGCGTTGTTTTGCTGCTCGTGTCTGATCAGTGATTCGACCCTGTATCGTTCTTGTTGATCAAACGATCGCGCCAAAAGGATGTAGTGCGGCTCTTCGAGGCGTTCGTAGAAACCGTACCCGCCGAAGTTAATGAAATGCTGTATTTCTTTTTGACGTGACATGTGTAATGCGATCGTAAACGTAGTTTCTAACAAAAAAAATCAACTAGCTGGTTCGTTACTCACATCTAATCACCGCTCTGCCGTCGAACGACTCGTGAAAGTAGTTAATAACCTCGGCGGGACGATCTTTTGGATCGAATTTGACAACCCGAAGCTTGGGCAATTTGCGAAATGATCTGATGTCATCATTGGTAAACGGTAAGCTGTGTAATCCTATTGTGCGCAACGTTAGACATGTTGCGAGCTTAATGTACACTCCGGGAGAAACCCGCTCACAGCGTGAAATGTCTATTAACGTGAGCGATGGGAACCTGTCGATTTCAAAATCGACTCCCGAGCAGGTGAGTGGTGACGACCAATCTGTCATGACAATGCTTTCAAGCTTGGGGCACGCACCCAGCAGATCGGTCGGCAACACGTTAACTTCTTCGTTTTTTGACATGTTTAGGTAAACCAGTTCGAGCATGCTTATGTCCGTTAGGTTCGTCGCCAAAAAGTTGTTACAACCCGAAATATCGAGGTAACTCAGGTTCCGAATTCGAGTCAAATCAACGAGCGTCTCAGCTTCCACCCACACATTGCTTCGAAGCAACAACGTTTGTAGATTGGAGCAACCGGCAAGCAAACCAATGGTGTTTGCTTCAAATCCTGCTTTGTCGTCGTCTTCGGAGCAACCACTCGTTGACTCGGGAGTGCCAGGTCTTGACGTGTCGGAAGTGTTACTCAAGTCAAGCGACTCGAGCAGAGGTAGTTTTGCTAACCGTTTAATGGTTTTGTTTGTTATCTCTGTGTCCGTCCAATAAGCGGACAGAGCAAATTTGCGCAGATTTGTGCATCGATCCAGTTTTGCAAACGCACGATCATCGCAACAGAGGTTCGTGAAATCGGCTTCGACGGGATTAACCGCGTTGAAAATCAACTCGAGATAGTCAGGCACCTCTCCTCGGTCATACATTGTATCGCCACAGAAACAAACACAAACCTCAACGTCAGGCCTGCCACGAAACGCGTCAAACGTGCTAAACCTAACTTCGTCCGGGAAAACAAGCTCGAAACGTTTGAGCGAGTTGATTTGCAGCACCGTGCAAACGTTTGCGTCAGAAAATACGCCAACGGCACAAACCACAGTTAGGTTCGGCAATTGCAAAATGTCGGTAGTAATAACGTAGTCGAGCGGTGGCCAGGACTCGTTGATGCGAAGCTCGCGTACGAATTCTTTGATCGGAAAGTTTTTGATATCGTTGAAGTAAACGGTTGGTGTCCAATCTAGCCAATCCCTGCGGGTGCGACGTGTTGATTGCCGGGACTTCTCATCGGCCCATTCGAGCATGTTGCGAACAATACCTTCGATTTGATACCAAGACATAGTGATTGTGTCTACTTCACATGATTCAAATTTCGGGCAAAAAAAAACAAACCGAACGGAACTAATCGATAACCAACAACGAGCCGAACCTGTTCATTAGTTGTTGTTTCGATCTATCTGACATTCCAACTCCTGTAATATTGACTTCACGCAAACTTAGACAGGCGGTTATGTACCAAGTATCTTCGACAGAAACGTCCATAGATTCTGTGTCCTCATCGACCAGTTTAATGAGACTCAAATCGATACTTTGCAGCCTCGGAAAATCACGCAGCAGTTCGAAAAAGTAAACGTCAAACATCGACCCGCCGAGATTAATTTTGCGCAGCGTGCGGTACTTTGCGAGTCTCACGAGAACGTCTGTTTGGATGGGCATATTGCTGAGGTCAATATCTGTGAGCAACGGGAACCGTTTGGGGTCAAACTCGTCAGAGTTTTCATCCATCGAATCACAGCTGCCCTCGCGAACCGTTTCCAGCTTGGGACACTCTCCTATAAAATCGATTACCAAACAATGCAGGTCGCTCCGTTCTATTACGAGCGTAGACAGCTTCGGCATACATATTGCTGCCAGATCTTTTGTTTCCAACCGATCGTTGCCTGAAATGTCAAGATACGTTAGGTTCGGGATGAGCGACAGGTTTGTGAGTACGACTTTGTTTACGTTTGTGCAGTCGCTGAGGATCAGAGTGTGCAACTCCACACATTTAACGAATGGTTCAAAAATGTTGCTCCGAAACCCTGAATGTTTACCGCAGCGACATTCATGGTGACACTCGTCGTCACTCATGTAAGCCGACCCGAAACAACGATCGTGGTTGGATCCGCTCAGATCAACAACCTGAATGTGCGGAATTTCTGCGATATGTTTGGCCGCTCTGCATGCGAGGTCTCTATTTTGGCTGAAACAAACGCGCCGCAGTTTGTCGCACATAACGAACAATTCGAATTCGTCAGGTTCGTCGTGGGAAGCATAGGTACTCGTAAAATCGACGCAAACAACGTTGGGACATGCGAGGATTAATTTGACCAGCTCGTTCGGCCTCTGCACGAAACATTGATGTCCGCGAAAAACAATGCTGATTTCGACATCAGGTCTTGCTCGAATATCATCAAAAGCTCTGTGCGTTGTCTCGCGCGTTGGCGCAAACGTAATCTTTTCGAGCGTGCCAATCTGCATCAACGCAGTAATTTCGTTGTCGGCAATCGGCGAATCGATGCGTACTGTCTGGACGTTCGGGTACGTCCTGATGTCGTCAATCGTGGGTTCGGGGTTAATCAGACATGTGACGTGAAGTTTACGCACCGCTTCTTTGAACGGAAACCCCTCGATGTAACGAAAAACTGTCGGAGTTTGGAACAACCACCCGCTACACACGCGTCGCAATTGCTTATGCGAGTCTTTAGCAATCCACGCGAAAATATAGCAAACGATGTCTCCAGTTTGATGCCATGGGGTTACGATTTGGTGTTGTGACATAGCGATTATGTCTACTCCACACAACTCAAATTTCGATCAGATCTTACATCCAAAGAACAACACCGTTTCATTTTTTGTTGGATTTGCGTCAACCTCGCGCCAGATCTTCCGCAACGCCGCAATGAAATCGCCGATGTCACGCCGGCGAGTTGCGTGATGTGAAACCGTCGTTTTGTTGGGGTTGAATAGCTTGCCGGCTATTACCACCTCGCCAACTTTAACGTCAGGCAAATCAAAATCCTCTTCGTCGTCGCTCGACATTTCCCACATCATTGTTTCCTGCTGCTTGTGTTTCAGACCTGCGATAAGTCGACTGCGATCGTCGAGACTGAGACCGCGCGCTTCGAGAAGCCCCTTTGCTGACTCCAAGTAATCACATTCGCCAAAAATACCAGTTCTGTGTAAGCCTTGTGTTGCCATGATACGTCGAACAGATGTAGCTTAAATTGTCCCACGTTGGCACGTTAATCGACGTCTTCGAGTCGTGGCGTCCAAGCAGGCACCTGCATGCTAACTGGTGTTTGCATGCTAACCGACATTTGCATGTTGGCAGGTGTTATGCCATCCAGCATTTGCATGGTTGCAAAATCCTCAACAGATATTTCATGCGTGCCGTACGGAATCGTAACCGGCGCAGGCGCTAGTCCAACATTGCGGTGACTGTCGAACCAGTGGGACGGCATTGGCCAATTACGATAATCTAGCGTTCGATCGTCGGGTAACCTGTTTGGTATCGGGATTGTTATCACTGGTGCCTCCCCTCTCAATTCACCATCCTCAGGTCCGAAATCAAGCGTAACAGTTTGGCCAAACATGGAACGGTCTGGTTTCATGACCGCCGGGGTGACAAATTCAAAACGACATATCGGGCACGCTCTCACATTCCCATCTCCAACGCATTTGCGACAAATTGATTCGGTGTGCGTTGCCATGTGCCCCACCGCATCCTCGTAAGGCTCGTTTGACTCTTCGAAGCAAACCACACATTCGAACATTTTCAATCCCGTTTTATGAGAGCGCAAACATATTCAAAACCACGCGAACCTTCCACCAGTGGGTTGTAAGAGACAAAAAAGCTCCACCAACACATTACCAGGATTTCGCGCCACATGCCGAGCGTTTTTTTGTGCCAAACAACCACACCATTCACATAATGTCTCCTGGTTCCATTCTAATCATTTTGTTCATCCTGATCATTGCGGCGGCGCTCCTCTTCGTCCGACCGTCACAATCTGGCGGCGGGCCGTTCAAGCTTCCTCCTGGCTTGGAAATATTCGTTCTCCAAGCAAAAGGTAAAAAATTCATACCGAACTTCATTTGTTTGGGAGAGCAACATGTGTCGACCTCTACGCACGTTGGTCTCACGAGGTCGGGTATGAATTTTGTGCGAATGCTGGCGCACGATTCTCGGGTCCACAAAATTGTTATTTACAACGAGGCCGTGAAAAACGGGGTTTACAAAAAAGATATCAATATGGCGATGTTAATGTCGCCAGGGACCTTCGTGGAGTCCGAGTCAAGAAAAAAGGTTCCATACTATCCCAATTTCGACGCGCAAATTATGAGCATCGACGTCGATTCACGACACATTCACGAAAACCAAACTATAGAACAACTCAAACAAGTTGGTGGACCCGATGCCAATTGGCTCAATCAGGACGACAATGCCCGCCTGTTTGATTATATGTTCAGTCCCAACAATCCAATAAGTCCGCTTCATGATCTAACTCATGAATTGCTCGATTCAACAGAGTTCCGGAATATTTACGTGCGATTACGGACATTTTATTTTGGTAGCGTTCAAAAATTATACCCTCGGGCAACTGCGCTGCGCGTGGATGAAATTTCCACATTCTTTATAAATCCATGCGCCGTCGAATTACGTGCACTGTGCAAACTTTTGACCGATCCGCGTGAAGAAGGTACGATACCCATTTTCGCAGGCGGCGCAGCACATGTCGAATCGTTAATATATGCGCTGGAACCCTACACAAATATGACACGATACGGCAATGGTTTTGATATGATCGGTGTTTGTCCCAGCGAGCGCTATTTTGTTGACGCCATTCTTAAAGGTTCTGATCTTCCCTCAGATGATCCGACCAAAATTATTTCCTTTAACCTTTACGCACACGACGGGAAAAAAGTGATGGTAATAGTTCCCATTTCGTTCCAAGAACCTGAGTTGGTTTCGTTCATGGAATCGGTTCAAACGACCTTCGAACCATCCATTTATTCGAGTTCGGTGGAAGGTTCCATGGCACAACATCAGGGTTTTGGTCGATGGTTAATAGAAACATGTAATAACATTGATTACGATGAAGATGAGATAACCCCTCCAGACATATACAGACCGTATTTCGAGTCAGGAAAAGGTCCGAGAATTGTAACGGGAAATATTCATGAGGAGGTTGATGCCCAACTTATAAAATCAGAGATAGTGTCCGCTGCGGAGCAGTTTCTTCACGCAGAGATCGGGGATGAATGGCATTTACAGCTGCGTGAAGATCGGAAGTATAGAATGGATCGTGACAATTTACTCATCCGTTCGTTGGAACGCATCGAAAAATTATTCCGGCTCGATTTCGTGGAAAAGTGTCAAACCACATTTTGCGTCGTTGTCAGCAGGTCAATGTCAATTCCAGATTTGGATACCGAACTCAAGGACCGCGGTGCGACCTTGTTAATGAGTTTCATAGATTCACGTAACGGTTTGTTCGAATTGCCAACAACAAAACAAATCCAGGACGCGGTGGATAGCAACACTGTTTTTGTCCGACCCCCAAAAACAGCTTCCAGAGATGTTGTTAAAAACACTCTTGACAAATTTGAGCACACCGATGCCGATCCGCCATGGATTACAGATTTTACGTATCCCGAAGCAGAACCTCTCGCCGATGGGTTGTAGACAGCAAAAAAGCTTCACCAGCATATCACCAGGATTTCGCGGCGCAGTTAAAAAAATGTGTAACCACGGTTTAGTCGGCGGTTGGCGCAGATGGTGTCGGTGCCATCAACTCGCGCAAACGTGCTGCATACTCTGTTTGAACGCGTTCCAAACGTTCGCCATGCTCGACCAGTTGTGTGAATTCTACTTTTGCGTCCTGACAGATTATTTCACGGTTTGCAGTTTCCTCTGCATTCATGCGCTGAGCGATTTCGGGATGCTTCACGACTATGAATGCTTGCCAAACACGTTCGTTCTCTTTTTTGAGCCGCGCAGTCTCTTCGACGAACCGTGTGAGCTGTTCGTTTTCTTTTTTGAGCCGAACGATTTCCATAGTTTGCTCAGGCGTATCTGCTGGGGCTGCCGAGATGAATGAAACAGTAGTAATCGGTGCTTCAAAGCCAAGACAACAAACCAAAAATATGTCGCTGGCCGAAGTGGTTTGCATTGGTTGCGGTGCTTCATGTTTGTTGGCCCATCTAAATTGCATCATTGCAGCGAGTCTGCCTGGGTTTGCGGCTTGATAATCGCCAACGTCAACCTGAAGGTGGTCACTGCAGTTCCATTTCAAAGACGCTTTTTTGAATCTACCCACCCAACATTGGGTGAGAAAAAGCGTTGCAATGTCGTCAATGGTTTGGTGTGCAGATTTGCGTCGTTCGATGATTGATTCCATTTCGTAACTGCATTGTCGTTGCGCATGTGTCAAATGCAGGCTTCCGTCAGGACGCCGATAGTTTTGAACGTCGGCTATTCCCAGGCAGAATTTTATGTGCAGCGCGTTGTGATGGGGTCCACAATTTAGGTTAAAGGTTTCAGCAATGAAGGGCATTGTGGGGCGAATTGATTATGGTCAATAACAATCAAATTTGGTCACCATGTCGGTTCGTGCGCGAACTGGCCACTAGACGGTTGTAAACAAAAAAAATCAATCACCGCAATATCAGTCAGATTCTTCTGAGCTTTCGTCAGACGAACTGCGCCGAAGCGAGTTCATCAAATCACATAGCGCCACATTTTCGAACTTCGCACGAACTGTGTGATCAAGCAACGGAAATTTCCATTCTTGTGAGTCATTGAGAACAAAACGGGCTGTCGTACGTTGTAGCGGGTTGCAAACCCACGCTTCGACTGTTCGGCCAGGGTGTAAAGCTGCGTAAAGCAATGCTTGTAGCTTGTGACCGATCTCGATTGACGTGGTCGTTTTGATTTCAACGATGATAATTTTGTCCTCAGATTCGAGCGCCAGGTCGATAGCCCCAGCAACAAGGTGGGGAACCAAGTGATCGCAATGTGGCGTGCGAAGCATTATTGGCGTCAGACATTTATGCGAACGCTCATACTTGAAATCAAACGAAGCCCGTGTTTCAGCAGGAAGTTGCCATCGAACTTGATATCCAACTTGATCAAAAAGAGCCTTGATTCCAGCTCTGTCAAACCAATCGGTTACTGGAACTTCTTGTAGCGCAAGCAATTGTTCAAGCGACTTGTTCCGAACAGTGTGTGTTAACAACATCGTTAGTCCGACGATGTCGTCCGAAAATTCGGGCGAGTGTAACCAATTGTCTCTGTTCACCCCATCAGTCATTCGTTTCAGCTTGTTGATGTTTTCAGAAACAGGATTGATGATGTCGTTGGCTTGGTCCACACTTAGTTTTTTGAGGAGCTCTTTGTACCACTGATTTGCTTCAGTCATGAGATGCATAATTGATTTGTCAAGGCGCGAAATAAATAAGCTCGTCACACATGTTCCGCGTATTGCGCTAACGTCTTCATACAACCCGTTTGATAACAGAATCATTGTGTCACGCAGCTTTGTTGCTTTGAGCAAAGCGCATGGAGCCGATTTCGTTTCAGGCAGCTCTCGCCAACCGTATATTTCGTCTGACACAATGTCATGCGATGACGTTTCAGAGAATTGGTGGAGAATATCGGTAACTGATGCAAGTATGGGTAAATGATTCGGTCCTTGGCAATGGTTCATACACCGACAATCGCGGTGACAATAGATATTTGTGCCGTGTTTATCCATTTGATCCCATTGTTTTCGACTTCCTTCATGAAGCTCGAGCACTTCTGGCTGCTGTATCGTCATTGTACGCAACTGGTCACGTGGAATTTGAAGCGGGAAACCATCATTGCCCGTATGGACTACTGTCAATCGTACAGAAGCGCGTGTTAATCCCACGTATATCGAGTTGGGTGCTTCTGGTGTACCGAGCATACACAAATGTTCATGAATGTAACAACCGAAGCCCAACATGAAAACAAACTTTCGTTCACCACCTTTGAAACTCGGGAAATGAGCGAAAATAACTTTGCCTCGAATAAGCAGATCGCGACCCTTGCGGCTTGACCTATCGGAAAGTGACACGGTTGGAATTTTGTGTGATCCGAGGTAGTTTGCGAGTTGCGTCATTTCGGTCGGTCTTGACGAATTCAAACCAGAATGACAAAGGACCGCAATATCGTCAGGCGGATGTGTTTCCAGGATTGTTTTAATGTCGGCATAAATTGCGAGGTACGATGTTTTCCAGCTAGTATTCGAAAGGAAACGAACTGGTTCACATGGTCGATCGACCGTTTGTATGTGCGGTGAGCCTGGCGGCCCTAACGGTACAATGACCTGATTTGCGAACGCTGCCATTGCAGGAGTCAATCGAAACGACAGTGAAAGTGTCAGATTCGTCCATGGGTATGGAACCTCGAAGAAACGTGCTGGATCAAGCAAATAATCGGCTCTTGCTGGGTTATCGAAACGGAAGTGGTAAAGCGTTTGCATCGGATCACCGACAATACCAAACGTGCCAATTGCTGGCATCCGTGTCATCGCGTGGCGAACCAAATTGTAATACAACGATGTCATGTCTTGCGCTTCGTCAACAATCAAAACATCAAACATTAGTTCGCCCAACTGCGGATTGCTCTTCAGAAAGTTGCGAATCGCAATGTCGTAACCCGCACTGAAATCAGCTGCACAATACTTTGCGGCAAAGGAGTGAAACGAATGTATCTCACAATTTTCAACGCCCCAAGCAACACATTTTTGACGACCGTCGTCTTTCAACAAAGCGTTGTAAGTGAGAATGAGGAAGCGCAGATCAGGATGAACTCGTGCTGACAAGATAATACTGGTCGTTTTCCCGCTTCCAGGAATAGCCGAGCACCTAAACGCACTCGGTGGTCGACAAGCATCAGCAAACAACTGTTGCTCTTCGGTAAGATCTGGAATTGGAACTGGGGCAAGCGGTGCGGCTGCTATTAAAGCAACTTCATCTTCAACTGGTATCTCTCGACAGTGGTAAGTCATACCAGGTTCCTTGTGTTGCTTGCAGCATACTTTGGACTCGTGGGGAAACCCGTAACGGGCCTGAGTGGAACATACTCGACAGGAAGGCATAATGTCCTTCGACTTACAATGTTCAAATCAGGAACAACCGAGCGCGAACGGCACCACGTACAAAAAAATCAGACCCACAAGCTTACCGCATAGCGGCAGCCTCGTCAGTGCGTTCAGCAATGACCGTGTTAACAAACGGAATCAGATCGGCTGCTGTTTTTCCCACACACAAACGGATGTCTTGGTACGAATGTGATCGAACAATGCCAGCAGGCACCACTTCGAACAAGCGTGCTTTTGCTACAATTTTGTTCGGCGAACACATTCGGTGAACTTCACGATAACCCTGTGGTCTCCATTTTTTGATCGTGGCGGTAACGTAGTACTTTTGTCCGCAAACAAACCGACACTTAAGCGGATCTGTCTGATGCGCCAACAAAACGAACACTTCGGACTTGTCAGCCAAGTCAAGCTGATTTACCGCATCGCCCGCAACAACACAAAGTGAACCGTGAAGTGCGTCCATTTTATCGTTCGTTTCGTTGAGCCGATTACGTGTCGCAGCGAGTTCCGAACAGAGATTCGCAGCAACCGACTCGAAACGAGTTCGTTCTGTTTGATGTACCAAACGATCGTACGCATGAAGTGCTTCTAACGCAAATGCGTACGCTTTGCTGTACTCCGGATGGATTTTTGATCGCATGAGACTTTGAGCAAAAGTTCGCGGTCTGACCATAAAAACCTGATCTACTGTTCGACCAGCTGGGACCAAGGCGCTGGACGCGGCGTCTGGACCGATTTCAGTTAAAATGAGGTTGAGCCCAACGTTGGGCTCAATTGTTTCTTCGCCATTTTCTTCCTCCGCAGGGGTAAAGACAGTAATTTGAGACGGTGCCACAGTGACGTAATCAATCTGTTCGACAGCATGTAACTGATCTTTCAGATGACGTCCAACGCGATAGAACGCGCGTCTCGAATCGTTCTCGACAATCCCGAGTTCCAGGTAAGCAGACTGGTTTACGCAGAACGATTGTGGATGTCTCCACCCAAGAACCGCAACGCGCCAAATCGGTTCAAGAGCAATATTAATTTCATCTGACTCAAACTGTTGTGCTACCTGTTGTACGTATTCTTTCGGTCTCGGCAGCAAACTGAGCGTTGCCAGATGTGTATCGTAGTCTTTCCAAGTTGTAAAAGCAGCCATGATGTCGATTGGTGAGCAATACCCAAATTCAAATTTGTTGCCGTGTCGGCTCGTGCGCAAACTGGTCACTAGATGGTTGTAAGAGACAAAAAAGTTCCACTAGCATATCACTAGGATTTTGCGGCACGTTAATGGGGTCGTGAGCGTCAAAATGTGCTCAATGCATGCTCATTGCAAATGCACCGCGCGTGTGGCAAAATTGAATTTTTGTGCGCGATTAGTAATCGGCTGGGTAAACAGGGGTGCGAGCGCGCTGTTTTTTTTTGTAATCGCACCACTTTGCCCAACGCAAACGTGCGGCAGAGAATTGTTAGGGCAAATTTTGACGCTTTTCGGCCAACAAAACCCGTTCGTCATCGGAGATCATTGCCATCCAGCTTTGCGGGATGTTCTCCGGCGGAGTAATTGTACATGCCGCAAAACCGAGCCCAGCAATAACCGTTGCAATTGCGTGAACAACATTTTGAGCGGTCAGACCTGGAGGATCTTCCGGGCTCGGACGAGTTAGCAAAGATGTTCCTGCTGCAGCTGCTGTAATAAAAACTCGTTGGGTACATCGTGGCACACCTTCTACCATTAATCTGGCAAAATGTTCGCAATTTAAATCGGCGAGACGGTAACACCATTCACCCGGAAACTGTGCCGCGAGGTCGAGAAAATGTAAGGTTGTGTCGATCGACAAACGTTCACCAATTGGTAAGGTGACCACTCGCTGATTTTGCGGGTCCCAAACAAAAACATCCCATATCGTTAAACCCTCAGTTCCTAGCGAAACTATTTGACCATCCCTGTTTACCACTCCGTAATGATCGTATGTTAATCCAGGTAGTTTTATCAAATCACCTGGTACACCCGCAACACTGCTGATTGTCGAGCAAAATGTTGATGTTTGTGCTGTCATATATTTTGGATCGGCCTGTGTCAAAAAGGCTGCCGGAATTTTCAACGGTGTAAATTTGAAATGTTTTTTAAAGGTACAATCGGACCACATGGCTAAATGCAAAATATGTGACATTAGAGCCAACTTCGGCTTCCAAAAACCGGCAACTCGATGTTCGAAGCACAAAGAAATAGGAATGGTCGATGTTTACAACAAGCGTTGTGCGTTTGTGGGCTGTTTGAAGCAACCAGCGTTTGGATTTGCGGGAACCTCCGCAGAATTTTGTGCTGCCCACGTCTCAGACTTCATGACAGACGTTAAGTCTGTTCGATGCAAACATGACGGGTGCTTAAAACGTCCGTGCTACGGTATTGTTGGAAGCAAAGCCGAATACTGTTTTGACCACGCGCTGCCTAAAATGGTTAACGTCAAGGCGCTTCAATGTACGTTTCTGGGTTGCAGTGTAATTCCAACTTTTGGCAAAGAAAACGGTCGGCCGGAGTTTTGCAAAACACACGCACCCAAACATATGCGAGACATTACGCGGAGGCGTTGCGAACACCCAGAATGTTTCGTAAAAGCACATTTCAATGTGGCGGGAGGTGACGCAAAATTTTGCCGAAGCCATGCTCCAAAAGGAGCAGTAAATGTTGTGAGTAGGGTGTGTGAATATGTAGGCTGTTTGAAATTTCCGTCATTCGGAACCAAAGGTGGCAGAAAACAGTATTGCGCGGCCCACGCTTCATCGACCATGGTTGACGTTGTGAGTACACGGTGTCAATTTCTCGGCTGTGACGTTCGGCCAATTTTTAAGGCTAGTGATGGGACGGGCAATTTTTGCAAGGCCCATGCTCCCCCGGACATGATCGGTTTCAGATCTGTTCGTTGCGAATTTCTTGGTTGCATGAAAGCTCCGTCGTTTGGGACTAAAGGTGAACAGGCAAAATTCTGCAAATCACACGCTTCCGCCGATTTAGTTGACGTTTCACACATTCACTGTGCTTGCTGCCCTGTTAGGGCACATTACAATTTGCCAGGTAATCGGGAAGCGTTTTGTGCCAAACACAAACCACCCGGCGCAATTCTTAACCCACGTCGTATTTGCAAAACTGCACGATGCAGACAGGCCGCAACGCACGGTGTCAATCGTAAAATGACCCACTGCGAAGATCACGCTGTCGAAGGTGAAATGGACTACGTGCAACGAACATGTGCTAGCTGTGGATTGATCGGTTTGCTTAACGCAGACAAACGTTGTTGCTATTGCGATCCAGCACAAAGCCAGCGCATCCGCTTAGCAAAACAAAATAGGATTCAGAACGTTCTGGAAGCTCATACGTATCCAATCGTGTCTGTTGATCGCATGATCGAACGAGGTGTTTGTGTCAAATATCGCCCAGATTTTCTGATGGACGCGCTTACACACTTTGTAGTGCTTGAGGTTGATGAAAATCAGCATTCTGGTTATCCATGCGAATGTGAAAGTGTGCGGATGTTTAACATTGCTCAGGCATTGGCGTTGCCGACCATCTTTATTCGATATAATCCTGACGAATTTCGAATCGGGAGCAAAAAACAAGACGTGAAAGAAGCTGATCGGTGGAGGCGCTTGCATCAAGTCTTGCAATGGGCTCTGTACGATGTAGTGGAGACCCCGTTTGTATCAGCCCGGTATCTGTTCTATGACAATTGTAAAGACCAAACGTTCCTGATCGAACCAGCCGAAGATGGTCTCGCTCGAGTTGGGACAGAATGGCAAGTGCCAGCCATTTTGGGATGCAGATAAGCATGTTACAGTTATTTTTTGTTTTGAAAAAATCGCTCCAAGAGGATATCAGATGGCTTTTCCAAACCAATGCACACATGTAACCAAAAAGGGGATCCGTTGTCCACGTGGATGTCATGTCGAGCTATGCACTCAGCATCAACTTAATGCAAAGATGGATCAGGTGAAATGTCTCACGTGTGATCGTATGACACGTTCTCCTACTGGTTTCTGTTACCACCATTCTGCCAAAGCAAGATACCATGCTGCAAAGGCGTAATTCGAATTGTTGTTTTTTTTGAACAGAAAAACTTACGATGATATCATAAGCTAATGTCAATTACAGTTACACACACTGAAAGACGCTCGGCAGGTTTGCCATGTGAAAGTGAACCCGAATCCCGCACAGTTTGTAACAAAATGACAGTCGTCACACGACTGTCAAAAAGTGATGACAACCAACCTGTCACTGATTGCGACAGTGATGACGCTATGAGCGACGAGTTTACTGCCGTAGACGATGACGATTGTTTTTGGTCGAACGGTGATTTGGTCGAAAATGAACCATACGTGCTCACAAGCGAACTGTCAATTTCTGATGAAATGCATATGCAAAAACACGGCCGCTTCGAAACTGGTCGATCGTTTGTTGAACATCTGGATTCAATCGCAAACGGTTGTGCGAATCCCGTTTCAGAAGAGCATCAGCAAGAATTGTACGATAAGCTGTCGCCGCTTTACGGAGGGGAAGCTAATAACTACATATCGCTCGTAACTAGGCTTCTACGTGAATTCGAAGTGGTCAAAAAAGATTGCAAATTGCTTATCGATAAGACAAAACCAAGCAAGCTGAAATTATTACTCACACTTCCTGACAATTACGAGCCCCTACCAAAATTCACGCAGGAAACGCTTAATATGCTCGAATTGGAAGGCGCACACATGATAGCTGAATCTGGTTTTCGTAAACATTATCCACCACTCGACAGTTACAGTTATCTTGACATCTGTTTGGCAGAAGCTGCTCGTGGTGGCGCAACTGGTTTGTCATTGCCTGGCAACGTAACGTTTGCAAAACGTCGTGACCAATCTCACACAAAATTTGATTGGCCAGATTATTCGCCTCCACGTGACGGTCGGTCTCACCCGCCAAATGAACGTTACCATTCGGGTTGTGGAACGCTAGCACGTGTTAATCGTGACGGTCAAAAGTGTCCACATGGTGTTTACGGGTTTTACGAGACGTTTCGCTCGTTTCGCGACATACGTACTAACCTTACGGTGGCGAATGTTCGTCGACTTGGTGTAATCATTTTGTGCTCAACGCACAACATCTATCCTACTTTATCAAACGAGAACATTAATGCGTTGATCGTTGAAGCACGTGCTGATGATTACGTCGGACAACGTATTTACGACCTTTTTGGAAGAGATTGGTTAAAGGTTTGGTTGTCAATTCCGTTAGATTGTACCGTTGGCACATTGAAATCAACTCGGTTGATCCAAGCGTTTGACTTAATCAAACAAAAGCAACCAGGTGTAACTTTGCAGTTGTCATTTCAGGTTACCGAACCACTTTCAACAGAGTATAGCATTCCAAACGACACTGATGAGAACAGAGTGATACGGATCAAATCACGAATGTTACGTAAGTTCCCACAACCAGTCATTGACGTTGACATGAAGGCTAGATTGTTAGCAAAATGCAAAGAGTTCTATGATTTTACTGTAGCTCGTTTTGATGAGATACCGAACGGTTTGCGTGCAATAGCTCGTCTTCAAAAAGGTAGTTCTGATATTGATTCTGTTGATATTATTGACGCTAGTAATGCTGGTTACAGAAGTTTGCTGTTATCGGACTCAGCTGAATACTTAAGACTGCTCACTATCTACGAAAACTTGCTTGTTTGTGAAGAATTCATTGCTCAATCCCAAGATGTGCGTGGTGCAAAGACGCGCCTGCGAAGGTGTGCGAAGATGCAACGCAACGGAGCACGATGCGCGTTCCCCGCGAAACCTGACTCGAAACTTTGTGGCAGGCATATGCGATAGATGGACGTTGCTCTTTTTTTTTGACATCGTTAGTAGACATCCGAAACATCGTTACAACATGCTGGTAACATTTTACCACAAGGTTACCACGTTCTGAATCACAACCACAACAAAATGCGGTCTCTGAGTTTTTCGAAACTCCCCAAAAAACCAACTTCTTAAAACATGCTAGTGGAAGCAAAACTAGTTGACCAACCTATCAAAATGGCCGATGACCGATTTTTAGCATGTCCATTATCCACTCGGATCGTGATTCTGGCAAACCCAAAAAAAAATGGCCGATATTGATTTAACCCCCCTACTAAGGCTTAGTTCGGTGGTCCGAGGCTTATTTCCGATCTTGCTTTGTAACCTGCTGGTGAGATCAAAACAACGCCACTAACGATGTTGATGAGATCAAAACAATGCTACTAACAATGCTGTGAACGGTCATGAAAAAAGGACCCGAGTGCACCTGCGATTCGGGATCGTGTCCCATCGTATACACATCAGCAAGCAACCGAAACATCGTTACAACCCATCGGTGAGATTACACCACAGGGTTACTATGAAGGCCGCGAGTTTTATTTGATGTCTTCGGTCGGTTTCGATGGGGTATTTTTGAAATCATTCATCGAGGTCAAAACAACGCTACCAATGGATTACGAAAGGACATATTGCCGTTATCAGATTGAACGTTTCAAAACTGCTCTACACATCGTACCACACGGTTACTATGAGGCTCGTGCGTTTCCTAGAGTAGGTCCGGTCCGTTTCAGCGATGTATTTTTTGTAACTAATCATCGAGGTCAAAACAATGTTACTAACAAGGTTGTGAAAAGACACCAACGGTATCATCGTGATGCACAACGCGAAATGAACGAGGCTGGTTTGATCACCGAAGTTTATATTTCGTAACACCACCAGCAAGCATCCGAAACATCGTTACAACCTACCAGTGAGATTACACCGCAAGGTTACCAACATACTTCGGCTCCATACAACAACACAGTGACGAGGTCAATCTTCCGCGAAAACGGGTGATGGATGTTTCGTGCTTTTTTTTGAACGAGAGGTTTGCAGAACGCAAACGGCCACGAAAAAAATTCGTAGTAGCAAGCCATTTCAATAATTGCGTGTCCGCTCTGCTAACCTTACGGTTTCACAATTTCGACCAAACTAGCCGCTCCGTCGACAAGTTCGATTGCAAATGTTTGTTCAACGCAATCATCGTAAAACAGATACTTCACGGTCAGAAACGGCACCTCCTCGTCAAAATTACCCATTGCCCAATCTAACGCATCACGTAATTGTTGCCACCGTTCGAAAACTGGAACAGATTGTTTCACACCATCAATCGTGTAGTCATCTGGGTTGAAACGAATGAAGATAGTTTGCATCCCGAGCGATTGCGAGATGTCAAACATTCGAGCCAGTTCACATTCGGACGGATACGAATGATGGCTATTCTCATCCACTTCCAGAATGACCATCCGCACACCAACATCAAACAGAAAATCGGGACGGAGTTTGTGACAAATGCCACCATCAACCATTTCATCCATGGTAGTTGGATGGTAGCCATGGTTTTCCAACATCAGACGTACTCTGTTTTGCTTCGCACGTGAACCGTTCAAACATGCCTCGGGATTACAAGTTTCACATCTCCGATCCTGATCCAAGATGCCAGCCAAACCACAATCAATACATGCTTGCGAAAGCATATCGTATTCTTTTGGTCCAGCGTGCTTCTCACAGTGGATGGGAACTTTTCCGTTCCCAAACGTTGCTAGTCCTCGGCAGAACTTCATGATACAAAGACGCCGCGGTTTTGCGACACTGTTTGTTGGTCGATGTAATGTGCAAAATGATGGTTGGAAACCTGGCAAATTGTATTTTGCAACATCATTACAACCAGGTTCTTCACACTGTTTCATGTGGAGGTTAACCATGTCGACAGAACGATGATCCAAACAAAATCGAACTCTGGGTTCGTTTCTGAAACCATAGCATGCGTATTTCAGACAATCATCCGTTTGACACGCGCTTATACCGCTAACTGCGATCATGTCCGGAGGTTTATGGTCGGCACAATAACGTGGTCCCATTCTGTCAGCGGAACAATAACGAGCAGGTTGTGTACATGTCGGATCATCGCAAAACCGAGCGCCATACCGAACAGCATCTGATGCAGCATGCTCTTTACAAAATGCACGTGCTCCCTCCGCGTCTTGATAGTAAGCAAATTCGGTACAACCATCACTCTGACAAAGTGGATATGACATATTGATCATTCGATCAACACGATGCGTAATACAGCAGCTTGGGTGTTTGTCTCCGTCAAATCCGAACCTTGCACGACCGAAACAACCAACTTCGACACACATCGCACAGTGTACTTCAACCATAGTTTCGTTTTTATGGGTTGCACAGAAGCGTGGACCACTTCGATCAGGAGCACCGTAACTCGCGCTTACCTTACATCCAGCTTCACTGCACAACAACACACTCGCACGCACCATCAAATCTTCGGAATGTGCCTTACAAAAACGAGGACATACCTCACCGTCGAGACAAAAGTAGGCCTGTTTTTTACAACCATCAGCTTGGCAGTAAATCTGTAACGGATCTATCATGTCTTCGCTCGCATGCTGACGACACATCAGTGGTTGTGTGCTACCGACGTTACAACACACCGCATATTTGTCACATTTTGGATCAGAGCAATGAGGTCGATCGAGACACAACATTTCTGGTTCGGCATGATCAGCACACGCTTTTTCCGGTCTGTCATCATCAAACGCAAACGACGGGCGATTTTGACAGCCATCGATCATACACCGATCACCTCGTAGCTGAACCATCCCACTACTACGATGTTCGTAACAAAATCGACCCATCACATCAACAGCAGAACCAAAAACAGCAATTGCTTTACATCGTGGGGACTGACAGCGAGGTTGAACCACATTCACCATCAGCGGTTCACAATGAGCTCGACAGAACTTTCCGTCAGGCTCGCTTGGTAAGTTGAACATCGGCGCTGTTTTACATCCTGGCTTCTGACAAAACGGTCCAACAACTTTGCACATACCTTGATCAGTGTGTCTGAGGCACGAGGAACCCACGCTGTCGCCAGGATGACCATACAGCGGGAACAATTCACACCCGTCAGCATGACAGTGATAATCTCCGGCCACAATCATGCCCGCTTTGTAGTGAATAACGCAATGTGTTGGCACCTTTCGGAAACCAAAAACAGCAAGTTCGTCACAATCTTGGCAAGTCATTTCACAATTGCTCTATGCATCCACCAACTCAAATGTGAAACGACAATTCTACGAAGCTAATTACAGCAATGGCTCCCGAAATCCGCAAAAAAGTTGCGAGAAGAAAAAAAGCTGCCAACAAGAGCGTAAAAAAGGAAACCGAAGCGCAAAAAGTGAAACCGAAAAAGAAAAAGCGAAGCTGAATTAATAATAACTTCAACAAAAAACCAAAATTAATAATTAAATGCTTCGTTGCCGCCAGAGAGACAAATTACATTGACAAAAATGTTATTTTTGTGTCCAAATCTGCTATGCAGATATGTGGACAACAACGAAGTTGTTCAAGGTTAATTTTCTTCCTGTTGCAACGAAGCATTTAATTATTAATTTTGGTTTTTTGTTGAAG